>Ga0209611_10000015_pt1 | contig 181937 bp, 168 predicted proteins | sample S1TSphgellanicum_3_FD_187693 | JGI IMG/M metagenome (GOLD analysis project Ga0209611, IMG submission 187693) | Host-associated microbial communities from peat moss isolated from Minnesota, USA - S1T2_Fc - Sphagnum magellanicum MG (SPAdes) (version 2) | ecosystem: Host-associated > Plants >... | reverse complement strand
TTCTGTGTCCAAGGTAGATTATTGAGGTGACAACAAACTCACACTTTTTAGGATGGATCTTCATATTGACTTCATGGAGCCTCTTGAATAACTCCTCAAGATGAGCCAAGTGCTGTAAGAATCCCTTACTATGCACTAGGACATTATCTATGTAGCACTTTAGGAAATTTTCCCTTTCAAGAACCTGGTCCATGATTCGCTAAAAGAAGACAGGTGCATTCTTCAATCCAAAAGGCATCACAAGCCATTCCCACAACTTGTTGCTTCCATGGAATGCCATTTTCTTACAATCCTTCGTAGCGAACATAATCTATTTGAAGCCTTGGTTTAGATCCACTTGTGAAGATGTTTGAGTCTCCAATGTTATCAAACAATTCTTCAGGAATGGGCACGAGGTACATGTCCTGAGGTGTAACCAAGTTCAAAGGCCTATAATCCCCGCACATCCTTTTCTCAATCCATAATCTAGCTTTTTCAATAAGTGGGTGTGTCATTTGTAAGGTTTATAAAAAATTGCATGGTCTTACACCTACTTAAGTCTTTCATTGAGAATGCGAACATATTTTCATACTTAATTAGCAAGTTTATGACCTAGATTGTTTCTGTTTTGATGAGTTGGTTCCCCATAACGAAAAGGTAATTGGAAACACATGGAATGGAGTTGGAAAGTGTGTTTGAAGAACTTGGTGTATTGGGTTCTCCACTATCCAACTGCGCATATTCGTAGAAGGTTACAATTATTTCTCTAGAAGTTGATGTATTTTTAGGTGTATAAAAAATAACTTGAATCAAATGACACGGTCCGTCCTCCCCCCAAACATTAAGAGTGAAGTATAGAGTGTTGAAGATAGGCAAATGTATTTGGTCGGGGTGCCATGTAGTCACATTGCCAGAACTATAAGCTGATTGAATAAGTGCTCGTGTTGTGTACATTTGAAAGAGTACATGGGTTACCATAAACCATGTAATAGAGTTCAGGTCCATGCCTCTCCCTAGTAGAGCGTTATGCTCCAATTTAGTCACCTTGGTGTGACTAGTAATGTTAATTTGGAACCCCATAGCCCTTTCTCTTTCTTTTGGGCTTGGTTCATCCCAAGTGGCTGATGCATGACAATACACTAGGCTTGGTCCATCTCTCTGAAATGCATGTGCTCCTGAAAAGGAAACAAAGGTGGGCCAAACACCTCTTGGTTTTCCTATTACATTTGTAAAAAACCAAGGAGGTTTCTCTTGCCTTATAATTGGTTGGCATGAATTCTCTTCATCTAATATGTGAGAATCTTGCAGGTTGGGGTTTCTGATGGTGTATTTTAAAGCCAACTATAGAATTGAGAGTGGTGCAAGGTTAGTCCACTAGTTGCACAGCCAGTGCGCATAGGAACCGCATTGTGTTGCATCGAGTAGGAGCGGCTCTCTAAGGTAATGTTTGACCAGTTTACTCTTAGACTTTCTCCCTCTGGTCAAGCTAAGAAAGGGGTGTTCTCAATTACATAACCAAGCATAGGAGAAATGGATTGAGCCCAGGTGATCAATTGTACCATGTCTGTGAAGAGACCGGATCTTGTGTCACTCAAGCCTTCTCTAAATCTAGTTGTTAAAAATCTTGGACATTCCCAACTTGAAATGATGAGGTCCACGGGGCCAAGTAATTTCATATGTTTCTTCTGAATTAGTTATATGTCAAAGGGCAAGAAAGTGAAACTAACCTTCCATGCAATGGTCACAAACTGTTGTGGAAATTTGGCTGTGAGCTCCATCATTTCGATGCCGCCACTTGGCTTGCAATAGGATCAATGTCTACGTAGAAATACCTCTGAACCACCATCCTTGACTGTAATAGGGTTTCGAGACTTGTACCAATACCACCAAAGAGCTCTAGTAATGTAATCCCTTCTTTAGGCGGTGTCCAAGTGATTAGTTGACGAAGTACTGGCTTAATCGGTTCAACATGGCTCTCCATGTTTTCAAAACTAGATAGAGCTTTGACCAAGGGCTCGTGGGCTGCTTTGAACCTCTGTAAAACTTATAGTCCGTGTTGAATGTCAATAGGAACCACCTTCAAGCTTTCAGTAGCTTGGGCGTAAATTGTCTCTTCTTCATCTCCCTCTATCCACTTGTGGTTAGCTTGTTGGATGTAGGAAATAGTGTGCTTCCTTAAGCATACAATGGTGAGCCATAGGACTATGGTTCCCATGTAAATCAAGGGGTATGTATCCTAGGTGGTGGCCATTAGTCTCCCAATCCACTCGGTAATATGCATGTTCGAACAAGTTGTCAATTGTGAAACTTGGTGGAAACAAGGCCTTTTACCCAATGAACACATTATAATTGGTGGCATTAGTTATTAAACATTTGATTTGTAGGCAAAGTTCCTAATCTATGCTTTTATTGAAATTAAGTGCAATCAAATCCGAACTCTCCCCAAGTACCTCCTCTACGCTCCCTGACGCACCCCCAAGCTCCTTGATGGATTCAAATGTGAGTCCAAACGGAAACCAACGGAAGAGCAAGGAGTCAAGGCACGCTCCCTGGCTCGTAGCACTTTGAGGGGGTGGAGGGGCGTGCTGGAGCTCCGGGATGGGACTAGGAAGAGTGACAAGCATCAACTACTCACACAGACCTCTACAAAACCAACACAAGGTGGTTAGTGCATAGTTGGAGCACTTTTGGTGTTAGGACGAACCATAGGCAACTCGGACTCACAAGACTCACCACGACCCAAACTTGGCAAAAGCCACCACCTTCCCCTTTATAGTATAATTTGTGCCTCTCCACGAGGCCCACATCCAAATGGCTTTTTGTCCTGGGATTCATAAGTGAGAATCCCAAAATTGCCAAAGTCGGGACTCCCATGATTTTGGAACCCCATAACTTTGTGTGCAGACCTCCGATCGAGATGAGGTCTAAAGTAAAGTTGTAGCCCTCGTCAAGAGATTTTCAATGATATGTTGCACGCCACCTGCACATAAGGAAATTGGGTCAGTTCCCGACTTTTAATGGTCACGAGTCAAATTGCCAATTTGACTTTCGACCTTTCTTTTGACCATAACTTGTGTTCTAGATGTCCAAATGGGTGATGCGAGCTCATTTTAAACATTTACATTTCAATAGCTTTCCAATGATATAAATAATTCTTCAAGCGATTAGGTTTTGACCCTTGCAATCGCTCTTTGAACATTTGGGAGTCCATCGAGACTCCGACTCCCAACATGGGAATTCACTTGGGAGTGTGAGGGCTCATTCTCTCACACTCTTTTGCATTCCCAGGGCATGAGAATGCGACTCCCGGACTTAGTCTTGGCCCGCACCCTTGCAAGCCTTTTGCCTTAGTTGCGAGCTCAAGGTTAGGGTCACGACACTCCCACTAGCGGTGCGAATTTTTGCCACATAGATTTTCCTAGTTTGGAATCGAACATGCCCATCTTTTTAGTGAATTGAATTCCAAGAATCATTGGTTGGGCACCTATATCAAAAAGTACCACTTTGGGTGTATGTCTTCCCACTTGGATTGCTAATTTGGTATTGTTAACAATGGCAACTCTGGTGGCGATGGAAGTTCTTTCACTGGGCACCACTTTTGAAAATGAGTGAGAGATTTTGTGGAGAGAATGACTATCCACAACACTTTTGCTGAATAACATATCCATAAGTGAGATGTTCTTAACTCCCTTTTGATATGTGAATGTAGAATCAGAGGTAGGAGAACCCATTAGTTTAGTCATGTTAAAACTAGTGACCAGATTACGAACGCCATCCGTAACACATGAACTAATCAAGTGTCTTTCCAAGGTGTTGGATGGGAGCCATGTAGCATGTGGATCAAGGATTGGTAGAAGACATGATGTAATGTTCAGGGTATCCTTTAATACTGCAATTATGTCTTTGGTGTTTAGCTTCAAATCTTGAAAACTAAACAATGGTGTACTCACAAGCTTTTGTGCCATTTCACGCATTTGAAGTTGGCACTCCATAAGTTGATTAGTGGAAAATTGTGTGTTTTCCTGATGTACATGTACTCTTGGGACACGAAAATTTGATGCCTTAGCTATCGCAACCCTAACCTTGAGCTCGTGACCAAGGCAAAGGCTTGTAAAAGTGCGAGATAAGAGGGAGGCCCAGGAGGCACATCTTCCCAGGAGTGCAGGAGAATGTGAGAGAATGAGCCTTCACACTCCCAAGTGAGCTGCCCTTGGGGAGTTAGAGTCTTGATGGACTCCCAAATCTTCAAGGAGAGATTGCAAGGGTCAAAACCCATTGGATTGAAGAATTATTTATATCATTTGAAAGCTATTAAAACATGTCTAAAATGGGCTCACATCACCCATTTGGACATTTGAAACACAAGTTATGGCCAAAAGAAAGGCCAGAAGTCAAATTAGCAGTTTGATTCCCGACCACTAAAAGTCGGGAATCGACCCAATTTCTTCGCGTGCAGGTGGCGTGCGACATACCGTTGGAAAGTTCTTGACGAGGGCTATAACTTCGCTTTAGACCTTATTTTAATTGGAGGTCTGCACATAAAGTTATGGGCCCTGAAAGTCACGGAAGTCCCAACTTTGGGAATTTCGGGACTCCCCGGACAAAATGCCATTTGGATGTGGACTTCATGGAGAGGCACAAAGTGTACTATAAGGGGGAAGGTGGTGGCTTCCCCCAAGTCCAAGCCGTGGTGAGTATTGTGAATCCAAGTTTGCCCGTGGCTTGTCCTAGCACCAAAAGTGTTTCAACTATACACTAACTAATTTGTTGTTTGGTTTTGTGCAGGTCTGTGTGAGTGATTAGTTGCTTATCATTCTTCCTAGTCCCATCCCAGAGCTTTAGCATGCCCTTCTACCCCCAAAGTGTTACAAGCCAGGGAACCTGCCTCAACTCCTTGTTCTTCCATTATTTTCACTTCAGATTCACCTTTGAGTATATCAAGGAGCTTGGGGGCGCGTCACTAACAACTTCTGGTATAGTAGTCTTTTCCCCCCTTGCCAATAAGGTGTGTTTTTCTTTCATGTTGAAAGGACGAAAAGATTGTGGCATGACTGCTTGAGGTCTTTAGCCCTGGTAATAGGATTTGAACCAGATGCAAGTCCATCAGTCTGAATTACCTACCTAGTGGCAGAAACTTTGGGTGCCACATTAGCCTCTTGTGCTGCGAAATAGGAAGGGTAAAAAAAAATGGCGAATTTGGTGGGAGACTAGAATTGTGTGCACTGGAAAGAACATATTCCCCAACCATGGCATCGTGTGAAAGGCCATAGAATGACCTAGGAGGTCGCTCCCGTGATCCTGAACCCTGTATAGGTTGGGCATGACTAGTTGGTTGGGAAGATTTACCTTTGAGATTAGTAAGTTGGGCCTTCAATGATTCGAGTTCATTTTGTAGAGTTTGAACTTGAGCGGCATGGGCTTGAAGCACCTCCCTCTTGTCAGCATTATGCTCCTTCTTCTTAGCATTCTTACTGGAATTACCCTTGGTGGGGAAAGCTTGAGTGGAAGGCTGAAGTGCCTTGGCTTTTGGTTGAGGGGCAATGAAAGATGTTAGTAAATTTTGCTGTGGTAATCGAAGTTGCTTCCGTTCTGGGGAACTTGGCAAAATAAATAGCTTTTTGATGTCCTTCTTTCCCACAATAATCATAAAAGAGATCCTTGGAAAGCATGTTGCACTCACTAGCTTTATGGGTAGGATTACCACGGTAGTTGCAAGAAAGTAGGATGGGTGTAGCCAAGTGCATTACTTTAGCCCTTGAAGAAGAATGTGATGATCTAGTTGGCACAGCTGGTGGAGGCTGAGGCTTTGAACATGATGGAGGCCTCATAGTATTGGCCTCATAGTGTACATGAACCAATTTTGACTTTTCAAAAATGTTCTACACATCTTGCAAAATGTACGAGTATCCAAATTCTGCAAAAACTCGTTGCAAAACTTGCACATGGAGTGTCGAAGTACCTCCAATGAATGAAAATACCGATGGGTAGCTTCCAAGTCTGTGATGTTTTTAGTATCCTCTTTAAGTTGGAGAAGCCTCTTGTAGAGCATCTTGAGGGTTTTATCCTTTTGCCGAAAGAAGGTGAAGAGCTGCAGAATTTTTTCAAAACTCTTAACCAAAAATTCCAGCTCAAGAACTCGAAAAAAATTCCCCCATTGGATCAACAAAAGCTAGTGCATCGATGGTGGGAGGAATGTTTGCAGTAGTAGCAATGAGTTGTTGAGGAAAAAGGTTTATTGAAGTAGGTACCAAATTTAGATTATTAGACACAATCCCATGATGTGCAATGGCAGTTTGTAGTGCAACTTGGAAGGCGATGGCGATGGCTGTGGCATAAGTTGGATTGGGGATCTGGGTGACACCCAAAATCCTTGAAAAATGTTGCTTGTAAACATTTAATGCCTCATAATGCACATAACGAGCTAGTTGTTTGAATGCGAACGCCTCGGTGTAATTAGTGCCATACTTGAGCTCCAATTCACAAACCACAGTTAAGAAAGTTGCCTTGAATTCCCTCAAAGAAATGGTACCTGGCTTTCCGTTGAACTTTTTAATTATCCTAGAGGAACTACTAACCTCCATGGTGTATATGGGTGTAGAGGTAACGGCTTGTAGCGAAATATATGGTGATGGTGTGAAAGTTAGTCTGGCAGTAGGCGTACCCCACTAATTAACCCCTCCAAATGGACTCTAATGTATCGTTGATGTAATGTAACTTGAACCTAAATTCATGGTAGGCGTTGTACTAGATGACGATGGCGCTATAGACGCTTGATGGTACCATCGTGAAGATTATGAGCTCAAAGAAATCGATTCAAATGATTGTGTGTTATTTTGTAGCTGATACCTTGGTTCTAGCTGAGTAATAGTGCTTTCATCATTTGAGGACATGGTGTTGTCCCATGCCCCAAAATTTTGTAGTAATATAAAGCACTAACTACAAAGTTCTAACACAACATATGGTTTGAAGAATATGATGCGTCAACGGGGATGAACGATAACAAACGGACGTTGGTGGACGAAAGGGGTTGGACGAATAGTGATGAATGTCAGATGAAACAATGGAACGGAACAATAAACGAAATGGTGGAACGAATTGGTGGAACGAAACAATGAAATGAAACAAACTATGCTGGCGGCGGCACTGCAGAGCGATCTGCATCCATGAGTTCTGTGGTGATGGCATGCAAAAGATAAGAGAATTTTTTTTTTCTTCTACTTCATGTTTTTTTTTTTTTCTTTTCTTTTCTTCTTCTTCCAGAGTTGCTACATGGGCTATTCATTACATGACTACAAGCTCAAAAACACACATGAGTGCACAACCCAAATGCTAACCTCCAAACATGTGTATAGGGAAAGCAAATGTATGTGGGGTTGCATCACTTGGTGCATATCTTGTACTGCAATTAAACCTTGTGTGTGTGCATGTATGTTCCCAAGACCTAAAGCTAGCAGTAAAACAAGCTTTGGAACTACTTGCTCCTTCTTCCCTCCGAAGCTTCGAAATTTAGAACTTCACAAGTTGTAGCTTATTTTCGGTGTTCCTTCTCCCTTGTTGATGCTATTGTTAGTTATGGTTATTGTTGTTCCTGTTATAGCTACAGTACAAAAATAGAAAAAGAAAAAGAATTAACAACTCAAGAACACAAGAAACCAACAAGCAAAAGAAACCCAAGAAACTCAAAGTCAGGAAAAATCTGCCACTTTCAACATTAAGTGATAGAAAGTAGTTTTTCTAGAATTAAATTGAAAAGAAGGAAAGAAAACATAGTGTATGTAAACAGTGGCCATGCAATAGCCACCATGAACATCTAGAAATCCAATCTTACTATGGAGGAAACTCTCCTTGATAAAAGATTCTAAAAAAACTAACAAGAGAAGTGAAGAGCTTGGCCTTTTATACAACCGTCAACAAGTTGAAACCCTAAACAAGCCATAACCCTAAAATACTTAATAGCGTACAGTAACCTTAAAATGTACATTAACCCTAAAAGGCATGATTGGCATGCCCATATCCAAGTGTCATGTATGAGGCCATGCATACGAGCATGACACAACAATGTTGAATGGGTATATATGTTGACTTGTAATCTTATTGAGACCATGCATAACATTTGGTTGCAACAATTGAAAGAATGTGACACCTCCTTGTACACAATGACTTGTGACGATTATGTTAGGCTTTTAAACAATCCACTCTATATCAACATTATTTGTAAGGAGGTTTTCCAGGCATGATCCTAGTATGAATGAATTTTTACATTTCAGGGGATATTTTCAAGCTTGTGGAAACCATTGTTAATTATGTTTCCAAATCTTCATCCATGACACGGACTTTTCATTTGGAGGGTGAGGGGGTGTTTAGTTTTGTCAATCATAGTGTTGATCGTTTTCCAAGGGTAGATGATGAATCGCATAAGCCCAATCACATCAATTTTTCTTAGATGTGCGTGGCCGTTCCTACATGTCAACTGACATTATTGATGACTTGCACATCCATGGGTGATGTCTTCCACAAAGTATGTATCCTATAGTTTTTCAAGGTGGGATAATGGTTAATGATATTATGTGTGGGGATGGCCTTTGGCATATTGAACAGTGTCCTCTTAGCTATGTAGTGTAATGTTTTACATTACAAATAAATACATGTGTCAAGTGCATAAGAAAGATTAATATACACAAGACAACAACTAGGAACCAAACTCCATGTTATTATGGTTTTTTAGTCCAATTTTAATTTGGGGCTTTCGAGCACCATAAGCATTGGTTTTGTCCAGATGACTTCAATTGTTGTTTGGGTGGGTTTGTGGAAAATATGTTATTGTTAGGTTGAAAGTCTCAACTATATGGTTGTTTTAGCATGGTGTTAATTTTACTCAAAAAGAGGTATCATATCTGGAAGAGATTGGGTTTCTGTTTGACTCTAAATGTAAGAACAACCTTCGGAGTTTATTTAGAGGTGAGCCTTCCATTTCAAGTAGTTTCTAGGTTCCTTCAACTCGCACATAGAATGTAGTTAGACCTACAGATGCAAGCAATTGGCCCATAGTTCGTTGTGGCAAGAAAGTGAGAAGGCTTTCAATGTTCAAATTAACACAACACACCAACAATTGGGAGGTCAGTAAATTGCTCAGTCTTGTAATTATTTTGCCCCTTGTAAATGTCCAACCTCTAGGGTATGGACAAATCTACAACATATTCTCCAACCATAAGTGTTTTGATGTGACAATTGAAAATTACCTAGGTGGTTATTATATATATTTCGTTGTCATTTTAGCAACTTTTTTGGGGGGTCATGGGGCATGGGTGCAATGTAGGCACCTATATCATATCCTACAAAACATAATGTATCATGGGTAGACTAAAAAGTTCATTCATTGTCCCACATGGATTTGGGACAAGTTTCATCGTTTGTTGGCTCATGCTAAAGCATGTGAGAGCCAATGATATTATAATAAAATTAGATTTGCATCAAGTTCTGTAATGCCTATTTCATTTTGACTATTCATAATCCAATATGTGTACACAACTAGAATTTGACATGATAGTGTTAATAGAGAAATTCCAAGGATGAAGTAGAAAAAATTAATATCATGATGTAAGGAAAATTATTTATGGAATGTGTCATAGTTTTATCATCCTTGGACACGTTAATCATTTTTGTTATGATGAATGCTTCAAATGTGGTCTCCAACCTTTGAAAGCCCCCTAGGTTTATGTTACAATTCAAAACCACCATTTTAAAAAATAAATACCTCCAAAAAAAAAGCAATTTGTGTGTCTTGAAGTTGGACCCTTGTCCGCATGGAAAAATATTTTGCATGTTAGCAAGGAATAATTTTCCACATCACAAAAAAATAGCCACATGGTAGGAAAATATTCATAGAATATTTAATGATGTGGCATGAAATATGTTATAAAGATTCCTAGTTGTTCACTTCCGCCCACTCATTGTTCACCCATTAGCGTTGTTGGTTGGCTTCTAACTGTTGCTTCTAAAAGTAGGCGTGTTTTAGTCAAGGTCTAATAATTTTAAGGGTCAAAAGTTGATATACAAAAAAAAGGAGGATGCTAAGTTCATGACGAACACAAAAAGAGAAATTGAGGATGTTATTGGGTTCAAACAGACCAAGGGAGCTCAAAACCACCTTCTTTTTACATGGAGTTGTACTTTGAACATTGACATTAACATGTTAAAAACTAGTTGTTTAAAAGGTAGTGCTCACTATGGAATTTGATCATTCAAGATGATGAACATGTTGAAGGCCTTTGGCAATAGGTTGTCATAAGTCTTAGGAGCTTCCAAATAGCAAAAGAAGAAAACATCAATCTAAAACCTATGCATGTAATTAACTTATCAATGATGATGTCATTCCTTTCATTATCAAAATTTTTGAGCCCCACAAATGAAAGGAAGAGTGGAATAAAAAACTTTTTTTTTTGAATTTTTTTGTTTCAATGAAAAAAATAATGTTAACATAGCCAATTGTTCAAAGACATAAAAAAACTACTAGATCAATGGCATGGAATTGATTTTTAAATTCCAAATGAACTAGTCATTTTGATGATTTTAAATTATTTTCCAAAACAATATAATGTTTTGGTAAAAAGTCTCACAATAGGGAGAATCTGCCCAATTTAAAAGAATTATTTAGTCCAAACTAATAAATGAAAAGTTACATAACAAGTCATAGATGGGGATGAAATTGATAATGTCTTGTCTATCAAGAAGAAGGTTTGGTCTCCATTTGATTTTTCCACAATCAAAAGCCACTAACAAAAATAGTTCAAGTCCAATAAAATAGAAGGATAAAAGCAAACAACAACCTAAAGGATGGACAATGCCCAACCAACATATAAAAGATCGAGAAAAGAAGAACAAGTTTAGATCATAACGATAAATTGGGAGCTATCAACACCGTGACGCCAAAGGTCATTAAGAGTGAAAATGTGAGGCCCTCAAGATTGTGAACAAAATTGGAGGTTTAGAAAACAAGTTTATGTAAGACCATAGATCTAGTAGCTAAGGTATTAAAACTAATAACACAAGGAGGGTTGCCACGTAAAACTAAACAAAAATATGGAAAAACTATGACAAGGGGAGTGCTATGTATAAGTGGGATTTTTTGTGGTGGAGGTTGAAAGTCCACCTCATGCCCACTAGGTGAATTTTTTCTGTGGCGGTGGTCAAAAGTCCACCTGATGGCCACGAAGTGTTTAATTTTTTTGAAATGATTCTTATTTTTTTTCTGATGGACATTCCATCTAATGGCCACTAGGTGGAGTTTTCCAATTAGAGGCAAACATTTCATCTAGTGGTCAACATGTGGATTTTTGGACCCGAAGGTGAACATTCAGTTAGGTGGCCACTAGGTGGAATTTTTGGCCCAGATGCAGAAAATCCACCTAGAATTCCACCTCATGGCCACTAGGTGGTTTTTTTTTACCATATGCAAAAAATCCACCTAGTGACAACCAAACATGGAAATGCAATTTGGTGGCCATAAGGTGGATTTTTTCGGTTGGATGTGGACGTTCCACCTAGTAAGGTGGTAGGTGGATTTTTTTGATCAGATGTGAAAGTTCCACTAGGTGGCCACCAAGTTGATTTTTTCGGCTAGACATGGAAAATCCACCATGTGACCACTAGGGTAGATAGGCCGGTGTCCAGACACTTAGTGTCTCAGAGGTCTGTGAATTTCTGGAGAGTGCTCCTTTTGAATTTTATGCCCAAAGAGGAATTGCAGCTCTACTATTTTCGGACCCACAGAAAGTTGAATCGTTGAAAAATATGAAGAAATGAGTCAGGTATGACCCTCCAGAGTAGGGGGGGTTCAAATGGTGGATACGAAAAATCAGCGTACACTTGTAACACCCAAACAAGTATTTGAAAAGTCGCTCTATTGCCTTTATGGTTCAAAGACGATTTGTACATCATAAGGTTGCGCTCTTATAGCACTTTAAATCACTTAAATTGAACAAGAAATGAGAAAATTATGAGCATTGAAAGTAAGAGGAGTACAAGAGAAGAAAATAGAAGAAAAACAGGTTTTATCACTGGGAAAAGCTTATTTCTCTTCCTGCTCTTCTATCATTACTCCTTTGCCTCTGCTGTTCAAAGACTAATTGAAGGCTCAAGTTAGCGCTCCCATAACGTTTAAAACCACTCAAAATGGAGAAGAATCGAGAAAGATTTGCCAAAGCGTTCGGTAATATGCTAGTGTTCGGTGATGAGCTGTTTTACCGCAGGTCGATTTTTTCAGCTGGATGCAGAAGTTCCACCTTGTGACCACCAAGTGGATTTATTTGGTTGAATGTAAAAAGTCCACCTTTTAGTCCCCAAGTGGATTTTTGTCAGCCGGACGTAGAAGTTCCACCTTTTGGCTACCATGTGGATTTTTCTAATTGTAAGCATGACTTCCATTTAGTGACCAACACTAAGTGAGATTTTTCAACTGGATGTGGAAGTTCCACATGGTGGTCATGAAGTGAATTTTTCATTTATGTGTATGTGTTAGGGTTTAGGGTTAGTGTTTAATGTTAGAAATTTCTCACCTAGGTGTTATTGTGGGAATAAATTGAAAATATGACATTATGGGCTCTTGTTTTTGTGGTGTAAAACAAATCATATTGCAATTCGTGTTTTGTTAAAGCATAAATTTGCTACAACTAAATGTTCATGAAATTAGAATTAACAAGCATGAAAAAATTGGACATCACATAAACAATTAGAGCAATCAAAATAATCAAAATATGAAATAATGGAACGCATTTGATTTACCTACACAAAGTGTTTTCACTATAAGGTACATTATTAGCATTAAATTTTCCAAGTGCTCTGAAGGGGGAAGATGTGAAAGATGTGAATTTTTACATGTTCTTTCAAACTCTAGGAGATTTAGAATTGGGTCATGAAATTACAATGTTGGCACATGAAATAGACAAAACCAAAACTAACACCTCTAACAATTCAAGTAGTTGAACATTGATAATAGGTTCAAGATCGATATTGATTTTCACTTGTTTCAAGATCTCCTTAGTGCCCATGTTGATTTTTGTCAATTGTTCTTTTTTTGTGATAGTCTAACCAACAATGTGTAGATTTTAAACTATTTCTCAAGCATGTGTTTCATCAATTGTCATCTTTCTCACTTGAAGGTAGAAGAATTTTTCTTGCAAATGTTGTTTAAAAGTATATGGGGTAAAAATATTTGAACGTGTAACACAAAAACTAGTTTAATAAGTGCATCAAGAATCTAATCAATTAACCCAATATATGTTGATGGAATAAAAGTAATAACTTTTTTTAACCTGGGTGTTTTAAGTACAACTATGGTTCGTATTGAAAACAATTCAAGTTCTATATCAAACATCAAATCTTCTTCATCATCAAATGTTCTAGAATGAAAGTCATAACAAACTAACATTTCAAGTCATTTAGTCAATATTTCTAATTTCTTGGTAACATGTATAGTTTTGATTGTACCAGTTTCTTGGATAGTAATGATATTACTATCCTAGTCATGATATACTTTAGCATTTCTAAGCTACTACAAATAATAAAGATGATTAAAAAAAATTTATGGAAAAAAAAATTTAAGGTCTTGGATTAGACCTAAAGGTTTAACAATGGTTTGATCTACCATGTGTGAATTGTAAGGTGCTAGTTTTGGTTTTGTTAACCCTAATTGCGTTCATAATTTTTCAATAATAATATTAACTCCAAAATTACCATCAAAAAGGACATCCTCAATAAAATTCCTTCCTATTTGAACATGTATAACTACCATCATATGATCAATTGCTATTGAAATAATTATAGGTTCAAGTGAAATAGGTTTTGATTATACGAGGTTAAAAATGTAGTGTTTAATGTCAAGTATTACCTATAACAATTGTCCCAAATTGAGTGTATAAGTGGTCTCCAAAACTTGTGTGTTGATATCTTTTAGAATTTTTTTCAAATTTTCTTATGATGTCACTAATTCCAATCCCATTAATTGTGAAAGCATTTCAGCAGTTTGATCAGTTTAAATTGGTTGATGATCATTAGTGGTTTCAAGTAATCCAACCCAACTACTCTGTAATGGTGCTCTTGGTGTTGTAATGGTATGTTTGTCAATTTCACCACTTTGTAGTTGTTTCATAGTTTCAACAAATGAATCACATACATGTTCTTCTTTTGCAAGTTTGTTGTTCCTTACGCTTTGATTGGCTTTCGATCTTTCAACACCTATTGCTTTGATAATTGGTTTGGGTAGTAACATTAGCTACTACATTTTCATTTTCAAATTGTCAAATCAGCTCTCTCAATTCATTCAAGGTCTTCTACTATGAACTTCTGCAATTACTTTGTTATTCAATGCCTCTTGGTTTATTCATAAGCTTTTTTGTTTTCGGGTCAGAACATTGTCAACAAGAAAGAATTTTTCAAACACAATTTTCTGGTGTTCGTGCAACTAATATTCCCATAAATTGATTTGGTTGTAACTCTTTTCACTGCCATAAACACTTTCATTTATATATGACAAAGGAAAAACTTGTGGGACCTCAAATTATTTGATATGTAATTAGCAGCTTTTATGTGAAATGTGAACATGTTTCAAACTTTTTGGGAGTGTCAAAATGCTCAACAGAATGCTCCAGATCATTGCATATTCCAAAGCTGATGGTCAAATTGACTGTTGTTGAAAAAAAGGATAATGTTGTACAAATGCATGATATTTTACAGAGGGAGGTTTACTACCCTACAGGAAAGCATCCATTTAAAAATGCAATTATATCCTCTCTGGTTCCTAACAAGCAGAGAATATGCAGGGAAAGCTGAAAGTTGGTCAAAGCTTTGTGCATACATTTCTATTCACAGTACAATTCTTCAACACCTCATTGCAGTTGCAGCTGACTACCAAACAAACCAATTCATGGTAAAGCTGGTTTGTTCAATTACAAATCTTATTTCTGGCAGGGAAGAATCATCTAATTGATACATGGTACCAAGCTCTATTTTAACAGTATGCTGGAGTTTAGAACTTTCCAGGAGAAATTTAAACCCAACATCTGCTACAAGAAGAAAGGAAGCATTGACATCCTTACAAAAACCACTTTTCCTCTTCTGCATTTCAGTTTCCACAACACTGAAGTATCCTAGACAGTTCTAACACACAAGATAAATTACAAGATGGAGAGAAGCTCCACAATAACACATGTGCCATCCAACCCTTAATGAATATGTCAGAAATCAGCAAAAGGTAAGACAGGAAGATGAGATGTAAAAGCAACATACTGACATGTCAGAAACACACTACAAACTCTGGTGAAAACTGAGAATCAGAAATTTATGCCCTGGAGATTTCAGTAGTCTAGGCCAAACAGAGAGGATTGAAGACTAAAAACAGCCCCTACTGTCATCATGTCAAGGTTTGCTTGGGATCTTCCTTCCACAAAACACTTACCTTTTGGTTAGCTCTTTCCTTCCTCTTCTAGTATTACAGATAGAAATAACTTTTGTAGGCCTGAAATATGAAAGTGCTTGAACCAGAGAACAAAAAAACACATGAGCTATCTCACATGTTGTAGATACCTTATGCACAGACCCTATCAGTTGTCCATTGGTGAATCATGAGCAATGAAGCAGGTGGCTTTGAGCCACATTTGAGAGATAATGCAGTTAGGGATCAAACTACTACATAAAACCAACCACAAGATCGAACTAAGAAAACTTCAATTAGGATGCTTCACACTACTATCTTCACTCATAATGCTTCACTCTACTGCTTGACTCATAAGGAATGCTTCCACCATCCAACCCCAGAGCCCCCACCCACCAAGGAAAAAAAACTTTTTGACAAAAAAATGAGTCCATCCATCACCACCTTAAGGTTATGCCAAGAATTTGTGGCCCCTCAGAAAAGGGAGGGTGGACACAACCACATGACAGGAATGTGGAGTTCTTGTATACGTACACAGCTTCTCCCACATTTGGAGGAGACTACTGGGAGAAGTCAATAAAAGAACCTTTACTCTTTAGATGTAATGACCAACAAACCGAGCGCTCCAATCAACAGGTACTGCCACAACAGAAATCAACAATCCCACCATTGATTGAGCATAAGCTCTCAGAGTACTTGTACTTGAATCATAAGTCATCATATATTATGCTGTGTCTGGAGAAGAAGACAAGGACATTAGGAAGAGCAGAGAGGAGGATGAACCAAACCACTCTCCACAAACAGAGAGCATGACAAAACAGTGGAGAAAAAAACCACTGGCCAAAACAGACACAAACCATGAATGGTGACTAGGTACCTAATGCATTTGGATATGATACAGAGAAGAAAAATACAACAGAACAGACTGCAATCTTAACCCCATGACTGTGCTAGCAAAATACCAGGCCTTTTACATGTATGGCAAGGACAAGCTGCCATCACTCTCCACTAACTTCATCATCCCCAACAGTGGGTGCAGTAATGACATGCTCAGTCAATGACTTGAGCATACTATGACTTGTGCAAATATATCTTTGTACTGAAGTTTCTGTCACACTTGAGGAAGTAGCAGAAAAACTCAGCCATGATCTCAGCTAGCATTCAGCCACAATGATATCTACCAAACTGAAGAAGCAAAATCCCTGAGGTGGCATTAGAAGTTAACCTTGATATAGGGCTTCTCTGTCATGATAATTGTGACCCACCCAACATATGGTAAAAATCTGCAGATGTCATGAAAGATTCAAAGAGTGAGAACTCACAAACACAGAAAAGTGTTGCAAAGTTGGGGGAGTAGTTGAGAAATGTACCCCACTGCCCGCCCCATGATGTGATGCCTTTGGAGCCACATTTGACCATGTGCATAAAGAACTCGATCATCCCCCATGTTATTATCCCCTGCACAGTGAAACCACACAATCACTGGTCTGTCTTTGAGCAAACCATTTGAGGAGATTAAGCTGGAACAGTTCCTCTTGGCATATAAAAACTCTATCTTTCAAGACAGTAACTTGTACAAGCAATTGTGGTAGGCCCAAAGACATACTGTACATAGACTGAAATTCAGTATTCTAAAGCATCACCTTTCGTGAGAACTTCAACTTCATTTGTTTCGACTCTCTCATGTACCTTCAAACCCAACCCCACACAACAATATTTCTCAACAGAATACATGGGATTCTGAACGGGATAACATGCTTTATATTACTGCCAGATTCCTAGTACCCAAAATTGCAATCTCAGATGCAGGAATGCAGGAATCTTCGATAGGCAAAACTTCAGAGCCATAATTGGAAGCAGATAACACAGCAGGATACAAACTCCAAGAATAGGTGAAAAAATGGATCTGATTTCATGTGGCTAACAATAGTGTAAGCATGAGTCAGTGGACCACCATAACAGCAATATGGTTGTGTGAAAAGCCTAAGAGAATCCTACCTTAATCACCCGATGTACAATAGGTATGTCCCGTCCCTGCATGAAGAAAAAAGAGGCAGAAAGTCACATGCCTATAGAAGTCATATGGAACTTCAATATTATCCTTACTAATCCATTGAACCCCTACTTTCATGCCAAGAAGACCTTGGGCTACAGCTTGTGATTACATTAGGTCAGTAACTGGACATGACATCAATCTTAAAATAACATGTGACAAAGGATAAGTTTGGTGTTGTACACCCATTTGTGCTGAAAGAACATACATCAACGTGAAAGACAACAATCTCCCCAGCACGAATTGGGGCCTTGCTCATGTGTAAGAAAAGAATATCTCCCTGACATTATATCCACACAAGTCACAACTAGTCATGAGTCATTCCCACCACCAGTCAAAACTTGTAACCTAAATCACATTCAGCTTTTGATTTCTTTAGTCTGACTCACTCAGAAGAAATCCTATGAAACACAAGCTCCTACAAGTGCAATGAGCTGCTTAGCCATGAACTACAACTAGCAATCTTTTGAAGCAGTTCAGATCATGGGTAAGTATGCTTCAAAAAGTACCTTGCTCTCCAGCAAAGTACAGTAAGATCAATTGCAAGTCTAACCTAATTGAGAAGTTCTTCAAGCAAAACCCTAAAGAGCACAGATGTGCACATGCAAAGAAAGACATGATGAGAGAAAAAGGGTGAGAAGAAGATAACCCTTCTGAAACCAGGTTCCATGCTGCCTGAGAGCACAACCACAACAGGGGACTCACTCCCAGTGAAACACATCAGCCCTTTCCAAATGATTAGAGCAGACGTGACAATCATTCCTGTGTCACCCAAAACCCAAACACACAGTAAGCAGCATGTTAACTGCCGGCATTTATCCCTTCCAGTTATCAAACTCCCTCTCCTTTTCGCCCTCTCTCCCCTTCTCTGAGTCTCAGATCAGTGGAGAGAATAATCCTCTGAGCTTCTTCTTCTTCTTCTTCCTCTATTATCCATCATCCAGTATGTGCTGATTCAGAACTATACAAAAGCACAATTTCCCAACTAGAGCTCAATATTTAATCCTAAATCCACTCCTCACCGCAATTTGGAATCGATATCGGCGTGCATTCAGGTCCCTCTAACCCTAAGTTCCCATCTTTATAATCGACGCGCCAATGCTGCGACCAATGTTAACGGAATCCAGAAAGGCTCTCACAGTTCTTGCACAGGGAGAGAGAGCAAAGGAAGGACATAAACAGAGAAAATACATTAAAGTGATGCAGAAAGAGCAAGAATAATAGAGAGAGAGAGAGAGAGAGAGAGTTAAGAGGAAAGAATAGTACCGAGGCTGATTGCCTGCAAAGCGATGTGGCGAACATTGGTGGCTTTGATGGCGGACACAGCATCTCCTATCATCCCCATCTTGTGCAATCTATAGCTGCAATCTTCCACTTCTCGGTTACCACTCCTCCCTCTCCTCCCTCTCCTCGTGTCGCTCCGAAGAAAGACGAGGAAGGCGAAGAGAAGAAGGAAACCCTACTGTTGTGCTTCTCGTCGCCTTCGTCGACGGAGAGACGACAAGGAACGCACGATCGCCAGCCGTCGACCTCTGTAACCTACAATGTACAGATACCTAGGTCCTGTAGGTAGTTAAGTAGGTAGGATAGTAGGTTACTAGGTTGGAAGATGGTTACCTATTATGTAGGTAAGGGCTAGTGGTTGTTAGTAGGCAGGTAATAAAAATTGAAACTACGATAACCGTCATGGTTAACTAGGGAACTGGAAGTTTCAGTGTTTTTTTTTTTGGAGCGAAATTTCGCCACTCGGCGACCAAAAACAAAAGGGCCTGCGACTTTTACAAAGGATTTTGTGAGAAAAAATCCCCCAAATTCGCCACATTTCTAGGAATTTTTTTGGTTGAGTTGCCCATATTTAGACTATTAGGTCCTTTGCAAGTCGCCAGTACATAATGGGATTTCAAAAAAATTCTACTCGTCTGTCTGACCTGTAGCCAGATTTCGCTAAGTCCTCCTGTGGAGGATTGCCAGTCCACCTACCTCATGAATTGTTTTTTGGAAAAAACGGGACTGGAACCCAATGGGAAAGTGTTCCCTGTCCACCCATCGGACATCCCTCATGGTGTGCTTGCTGCCTGTTGGATCATCATGGAATAGGTGGTGACCAGCGCGAGAATGCAGGTTGCCCTGGACAGTCAAGGTGCAAACCATGATAAATCATGCACTCAAGCTGGGTACTACACCAATTTACAGAAGCACCGAGCTTAGGGGTTATGGGACAGAAAAGAGGGTGAGTTTCAGCCAATCAGCAACCAAGAATGTGCAAAACGTATCAGGGAGTTACAAAAAATCTTAGAACGCAATGGCATCCATGAGGTATGTAATTGGAGAGCTCAAGTTGATCAATGGCTTGCTAACATGTTAACGAGATGCTCCCTACAATCAGTTATGGTTTTGAATTGGTGTGTTTTTTTGTTTTTTTCGATGAAATTGAGATTGTTGAATGGAAATGTTTGCATGGATTCAAGTTTATAACCATGTTTATATGCAACAAGGGTCATAGGATAATTGTAGAAAATATACACAAATATAAAGGGGTTTGTCAAGTAGGCTTGTGCCTAGGAACAAAAAAATGCCTTAATGGCCTAACCATAGCAAACCAAGACCCGTCAATGCATCATCCATTGGATGCCTATCGTGATTCAATTGCGGATGAACCTCAACTACATTAATACTTGGTTTCACCTCGATAATTCACTCTATGAAACATAGGTCTTATGCAGAGGTAAATAGATAAGGAAATATGTCACTATTAACTAAATAGTTGGTTTATATTTCATACATAAATAAGGGTTGTTTTTACTACCTACCTATTAATAACCTACATGTGGGTTGTTAGTAGGTAGGTAGGTAATATAAAAAAATGTTGTGCACTACCATATGAACGTTTACAACTATCGTTATTCACACACATAAACCAAATGACACATAATATTCTAAATGGTGCATCACATTGAGGGCATTCCCTTATTTGGAGTTGAGGTTCCTAAAATAGGTAGCAATGTAGGAAATTCTTCTTATGAATCCACCAAAAATGAACATTTTGGTTTTAGGTTGAAGGGGCCAATAGATTGGGCAAAAATGTGAATCCCATCATCAGTTGCCTAATTGTAATTCTTCGAATCCTTAACTAATAGTGAATCATGATGGAAAAAAAACTTTAAATATTCCCTACTATTTAAATATAAAAGTTTTTTTGGTTTATTTTGTCAATTGAGCGCTTTAGAACACCTCTAAGCTTCCATCGACAACATTTCAAAGCAAGCACGTGAACATGAACATGATCTTGTGAGCATGAACTTGTGAGCAGGAATGGATATTTTTGGAATATTTTGAAGATAGGGACATAATATTTTTAAATATCCCTATGCCACATAGGAATGATGTGGAAAATATTTTCCACTTGTACATGGATGAAAGTTACAAAATGGATGAAATTTTTAGATGAAAATTGAACATCAATGAACTTCTTGGATGATAATTACAAGTATACAAATTATTTGGCTGAAAATTTTGATAGGTTGAGATGTATGGATGGAATTAATTCCAAAATAGTTATGTTGGATGAAAACCACATCTACATGGATGAAAGTTATAAAAAGGATGAAATATTTGGATGAATGTGGAATATGAATGAACTTTGGGATGATAATTAGAAAAAGACAGATTGTTTGGATGAAACTTCTAGTTGGTTGATTATATGGATGACAGTTATTCCAAAACAGTTATGACCAATGGAAATTATTAGACTCGCATAATTTTCATGTCCAACTTTATCCACAAAAAAGGGTGTCAAAGGTGAAACTTGAAAAAACTACATTACAATGTAAAAGGGTGAAACTATAACTTGTGTAAGTTAAATCAAGTCACACAATAAGTCAAAGGTAGGAAGTCCACATAATGATGGAATGGGAAAATGCTCAAGAAATTAGTGAATAGTGCATTACACACATCGTGTTGAAGAATATTTTCATTTCTGCAACATAATAAATTCCAAAAAAATAGAACCCATAACAGTCTTATTTAACAACTATTTAATGACATTACAACCTAATTTACTTTTAGGACTTTGGCATAATCTAATAATCTATGAAATTCATTTCAACTCCAAGATGGATAATGGATGAATGGTTCTCTAATTTTAGAATACATGGCACATTGCAAAATGTAATACAAGTGTTTACAGCCCCTGCTTGCCAAGGGACGAAGCCATCATGGAAGAAAAATTCACACAACTACAAGTTGGGTAATCACTAATCGTTAGTTCATATTGCTTACGATTTTTTGGTGGTCTTGAAAGGAGGCGGTAAATCCGTTCATATCCAAGAAAAGGAATGTTCGAGGGAGTTAATAATGTGGCTTCAAGAGTTCATCCCACATCCCACTTGTTTTCTTACATAATGGATAGTTTGAAAGTGACGAGATGATGAATCTTCTTCCCATTCCTTGATTTTGGCCAAAGCATTTGGATCCAATGGCTTATAAACAATGCTAGAAGTATCATCACCAAAGAGATTCCAAGGGGCATATTCGAAAGGATGGTTCACAAATGCAAATATGTCATCCCCAACCAAATTAATGAAAGGACATCTTGGCTTCTCTAAGAATAAGAAACCAACCTCCTCCAATGCCACCACCTCAATTTGAATGTAATTTGTCCTTTTTTGCACAAGCCATAAGGAAGGCAAGGCTAGCTTATTGAATGCATATTTCCTACTTGTCCTTCCCACACAACACATAAGGTCATCATGACATAACCAAAACTTATGTAGTTCAATTAATACACCTTGGGCCACAAACCAATAACCAACATAACACGAAGCAAGAATACCACAATCTATTTATTTTGAAATGATTTTGGCTTTGCAATAATTTTTAGTATCTTTTTACAATACCAAACAACGATAGTTTGATTTTGGGGGACAACGTTCAATTCACCAAATGTCATCCCCATAGAAGCATTTAAGGACCTCCACACCATTGTGGGTGATAACAGGATCAAGCTTACTATCCTCCCCCACATCGACAATTGACACTAATTAATTGGAGTCATTACATTGGCCACTTTCGGACAAGAAAAGTTCACCAAATCATGTCGGGGTGAATTTGCTTCTAACCCAAGTGGAAGGTCTACCTTGCATTTGGTTGATCCAAACACTTCTTCACCTTCCAAGTCTGGTATTCTAAAGAAAAGACCAGAGTTTGAGGTGTATTTGGCAATTACAACAACAATTTGGATTGGGTCCCCATACTAACCATCCCTACATAAGCACAATTCATTATTGTCCAAACTGGTCCTAAATGCACCTCCTTGTAAGAAAACATAATATAATGAAGATTGCGTAAATGTTCACATGTAATCGTAGGACATTGCAGTAAAGAGGCAAATACCGCTATTGCCAAATTATTGCAACCAAATGTTATGGATTATTTTAGATAAGTTACAAGTCAACATATTAGCTTCTTCTTCCAAAGAGAATTTTTATAAGCACATAAAAGGAATGAAGTTCAAATTTAGGAAAGACAAATGGAAAATAAAATTTGAACATAGTTGACGCACCCCCAACTCTTTGATAGATTCAACTACAAGTCTAAATGTGAAAACAACGGCATGTTAAGGAGTTGGGGCACGCTCCCTAATTCATAGCACTTTGGGGGTAGAAGGGCGTGCTAGAGCTTCAGGATGGGGATTAGGAAAAGTGACAAGTAATTCAATTACTCACATGGACCTGAACAAACCAAACAACAAGTTGGTTAATGCATACTTGGAGCACTTTTGGTGCATGGACGAGCCACAAGCAAACACAGACGAGCCACGGGCAAACACAAACTCACAAAATTCACCACGGCCCAACTTGAAGGAAGCCACCACCTTCCCCCTTATAATATTCTTTGTGTTTGGCCATGGGGCCAGCACCCAAATGTCATTTTGTCCCGAGATTCCTAAGTGAAAATCCCGAAATTCCCAAAATTAGGATTTCTACGACTTTGGAGGCTCATAACTTTGTGTGTAAACCTCCGATTGAGGTGAGGTCCAAAGCAAAGTTGTAGTTCTCATCGAGAGCTTTTCAATAATATGTCACAAACCATCTACACACAAGGGAATCGGGGCGATTCTTGACTTTTAGTGGTCGGGAGTCAAATTGACAATTTGACTCCTGGCCCTTCTTTTGGCCATAACTTGTGTTTTAAATACTCAAATGGGTCATGCGAGCCCATTTTAGATATCTACATTCCAAGAGCTTTCTAATGATTTAAAAAAAATTTCAATCCAATGAGTTTTAGCCCCTACACTTGCCTTCTGAAAATTTGGGAGTCCATTGGGATTCTAACTCCCAAAGTGGGAGCTCATTTGGGAGTGTGGGGGTTCATTCCCTCACACTCTTTTGCACTCCTAGAAACATGAAATGTGACTCCCAGGCTCACTTTTGGCCCACACCTTTGCAAACCTTTGTCTTGGTCACGAGCTCAAGGCTAGGGTTACGATAATAGTAATTTGGTAGAACTTACATCTAACATGAAGCCTTCCCATTATCGCACATGAAAATGCCAAAAGTCAAGTCAATTGTTGATCTTGTGAATGGCACCCTTGTTTGTAGCTATAGAAAAATACCACCATGATCGAATGGTAGCATATTGAAAGTTAGCTTCTTCCAAGGACGTGGTTTTCTTATAATCATAATAAAGGGTTTTGACGCACCCCCAGGCTCCTTAATGGACTCAAATGTGAATCTAGATTAAAGACAACGGAAATGCAAGGAGTTGAAGCACGCTCCCTTGCTCGCAACATTTTGGGGGGGGTAGAGGGGCGTGCTAGAGCTCCGGGATGGGATTAGGAAGAATGACAAGCACTTAATCACTCACTTAGATTTGCACAAACCAAACAACAAGTTGGTTAGTGCATAGTTGAAGCACTTTTGATACTAGGATGAGTCACGGGCAAACTCGGACTCACAAGACTCACCACGACTCGAACTTGGGGGAAGCCACCACCTTCCCCTTTATAGTATACTTTGTGCCTCTCCACAAGGCCCACATCCAAATGGTTTTTTGTCCTAGGACTCCCAAGTGGGAGTTCCAAAATTATCAAAGTCGGAACTCTCGCGACTTTGGAGCCCCATAACATTGTGTGCAGACCTTCGATGGTAATGAGGTCTAAAGCAAAGTTGTAGCCCTCGTCAAGAGCTTTCTAATGGTATGTCGCACGCCACCTACACGCAAGGAAATTGGGTCGATTCTTAATTTTTAGTGGTCGGGAGTCAAATTGCCAATTTGACTCCCGGTTTTTCTCTTGGCCATAACTTGTGTTTCAGATGTCCAAATGGGTAATACAAGCCCATTTTAGATATTTACGTTTCAATAGATTTCCAATGATATAAAAAACTCTTCAAACTGATGGGTTTTGACCCCTGTAATTGCTCCCTGAAGATTTGGGAGTCCTTCGGGACTCCAACTCCCCAAGTGGTAATTGCCTTGGGAATGTGAGGGTTCATTCTCTCACACTCTCCTGCACTTTCGAGAGTATAAGATGTGCCTCCCAGGTCTCCCTCTAGTTTCACCCTCTTGCAAGCCCTTGCCTTGGTCGCGAGCCCAAGGTTAGGGTTGCGACAGGTTTTGTGTTGATATAGAACTTAAGAGCAATCAATTGCTTGGTATGTTTGTCAAGAAATTAAGTCCAATGGAAAAAACATGTCCGCTTTTTATCAACCATCTTCACCATAGGATCTCTAGTCCTATAAACAATGTGAACAACATTATAATTTGCTTAGGCACTATTCGCCATGAACCTTTTGAAAATGGGCGTATCCAACCTTTTCTTCTCAACAATTGCGTTCAACTTCCTCCACACAATGCATTGCACTTTGGTGTCCTCAAATTACATGTCATAGATTGTAATCGTCATGACCTTATAATAGACCAAGTCATAAACATGACAAGCCATGGTCATCCATCCTTGAACACACTTTATGTGATCGAACATCATCCAAATATTTTGCAGATCATCACCTAGTTGCATTCACTAGACCAAATTGAATTCGAAGGCAACTCCATCGATGGACATTTTGAACAAATAAACCTTATGCCCAACTTGTTGACTAGGAAAACAACTACCCTGAATATAGTCGTAACCAGATAATGCTTTCAATTTGAAGATATAGTCAAGGGAATTCGAGTTATTAGGACGATGCTTCAGTGAAATAATCAAATTGTGTATGCTAAGAGAGCACAAAAAAACACACTTTAACAGAGAATATGGCATTAGTCTAAATCCAGACAAATGTGCATTCATGGTATTTTTAAAGATGATCTTGGGTTGTATTCTTTCCAAAGAAGGGAAACTATCCAATCCAAAGAAGATACAAGGAATAATAAACATGCCACCACCTAAAAATCCACAGCATATTCAAGTATTCAATGGGATGGCGTTGTTTTATAGATGTTTTATAAAAAAATTTGCTGCTATTATTACACCTATCACTAAACTGACCAGAAAGACAAAGACTTTTCCTTGGACAAAGGAATGTCAAAAGGCTTAGGAGTTGATCAAACAAAAGTATATTGAAGCACTAATATTGATATCACCAAACTAGCAAGTGGAATGTCATGTTCATACATATGCATCATTATTAGTTGTAGGAGCTATGTTATCTCATAATTTGACAAGGAAGAGTGATTAACCAGTGGTGTATGTTTCTAAACTTTTGAATATAACATAATATAATTATAACACAATAGAAAGAGGCTTTAGCAATGGCTTTTGCTTTGCACAAGTTCAAACATTATTTATTGGGTAATAAGTTTGTTTTTTATGTAGATCATATGGCATTAGTCTATTTGGTCAACAAACCGTAGGTTTCAAGAATAATAACTAGATTATTGTTATTGTTATTAGTGTATGATTTCATAGTAGTTATAAGCTAGGCAAAACTCATGTAGTTGTAGATGCATTGTCAAGATTACCAGATATTACAGAACCCACATGTGTGCCTGATCAAACCACAAATGTAAGTCTATTTTACACAAAGCCCAAATGATTGAATGATGTAAAAGAATTTTTGAAAACATGTTAGATTGAGGTCACATTATCAGTACAATAGAAGTAGAAACTGGTTAGGAAAGAAATTCCTTTCACACTAAAGAATGGTGAATTGTACAAGATGAGCCAAGACAACAACCTACGAAGATGTTTGACAACTACAGAAGCACAAATGGTGATGAGAGAACTGCATGAAGGACCATCAAGAGGTCATTTTGTAACTAAAATCACATAGAGGAAAATATTGGATGTGGGATATTAGTGGCAAACTCTATATAGAAATGTGCATGATTACTACAAATCTTGTGATGCATGCTAAAAAATAGGCAAATTGGCGATTCAAAGTCTTGCAAAAGTGGTCACAAGTCTTCTAGAGGAACCATTTATGAAATGGGGATTTGATTTTGTGGGGCCAATTAAGCCAACATGCAAATATATTTTAAAAAGTACATTCTTGTAACCATAGATTATGTTACCAAGTGGGTGGAAGCAAGAGCATTGAGAACCAATACTATAATAGTAATAACAAAAATTTTGTACGAGTGCATATTAATTTGGTTTGGATGTCCTTTGACTATAATCACATATCAGGGAGTTCATTTCATTAATGATGCCATCAAGTATTTGACAAGTCATTTTCTATTGAAACATGTGAGTTCTATAACCTATTATCCTCAAAAGAATGGGCAGGTTGAGTTTACTAACAAGGTACTTGGGACATTCTTGACCAAGGTAATGAGAATAAAACATATTGGGATGAACATTTTTCTACAATGTTATTTTCATACAAAATTACATATAAAGTAGCAACAAGGTATACACCACATCAACTAGTGTATGGATTACATCCATCGATGCTCACATAGTACATAATGCTAGTTACTAGTGGAGAGTAGAGAGATAGTACTCCAATAAGAGTTTTAACTTGCAAGGTTTTAGAACTGGAAAAGTTGTAGGAGGCTAGGATGCAAACTACAAAAACTAATGGTATTCAATAATGGAATAAAACATTATGGAGTCAACAAAAGAATCTAGAAAAGTAGTTTAGTTTTGGTGATTATGTTCTATGGTTTCCAAAGGGAAATAAATCACACCTAGGGAAAGTTACTAGGAAATGGTTTGGACTGTACATAGTACAATATGTGTTGCCAAATAACACTGTGTTATTGGTGACAATTGAGAAGTTTGAGGTTAATCCTATGTTGGTCAATGTGAATAAGCTAAAACCATACAAATAGATGGAATCGAAAGTTTAGAAACAAGAACAATAGATGCTAATGTACTGGGAACAAAGTGCAAGTGGACTTCAAAGGAGGATTTTGATATGGATGTGGAAGATGAAAATTGTGTAACACAACAACTACAAATATGGGGCAATGACGAAGAAGAATGGATGGAAGATTCTGAGGTCAAAACAATATTGACTTCAAAACTTTAGATGATAAAATAATTGTTGAATGATAATTGCAAAAGAGAGGAATCTGGGATACAAAAATTTGAAGTTGGTGTATCAAGGGCATCAATTAAATTAACATATATATTCACGTAGTCATCAAATGTGTGGGCATAGTCAATGGATTTGTCAACATAATTAGCATAAATATCGGTACAATTAGTAGTTGTATTAATGCAATCAATAGATGTATGGACACAATCAGCAAAAGGTGTATAAGGAAAATAATCTAGAATCAATACAACTAATTTATGAGGATTATGGATGCACAACAATTAGTAAATGAGATTTGAAGCGTTCATTCATAATGATGATGTGACATCCTTCCACGTGGCTATACAAGGGACACAAAAAGTGGTGGTGATGGGTTTTCATAATTTCAAAAATGAGGAGCTAATTAAAAGACGACGGGTAGGTCAAAAAATGGATGCAATGGGCGAGAAGTTCAAGGATGAAAAAAATGGAGTAATCATCGAAACTTGTTTTGTTTATTGTCAGAAGTTGTATCTATTTTCAAAGTTCTAGAGTGCATAAAAGCATGAGTGCGGAGAGCACAATTGAGAAATTGCAAAGAGCAGCAAGGGAGAAGGAAGCGCATAAGAATGAGCATAAACAAAAACATGAGGAAGAAGCAAAATTATTGAGAAAAAAAGAAGCAGAAGAAGAGTTGAAAAGAGTAGAAAATACTAAAGTGTTGAACATTTAATTGTTGGTAGTAAGGTCATCGCTGCATTCACCATCATCTTCAAAGTGTGAAAAAGGCAAAGTGTATAATGAGAAGATGTAATTTGCACATACAATAATTCAAGATATATACAAAACCAAAACATCTATAATTGAGTTTTCGCGTAGACGTAGAAGAGGTTGGAATTCAAGTGTGTAAGGAGGACTAAGAGCTACATTAATGGATTCAATGAACATTGAAGATTCGGAAGAATATGAAGGTGTGAAACAACAATTTGTTAACACATAAGTAGCACATAAGGATGTAGAGGAGGAAGAAGTATTTGAAGTGGGAGTGCAACCATCCATAGAAGTGCAACCAAGTGCGATGGAGATCAATATGAGTGGGCCAAGTTCTATAGAGGTGAGAATACATGCAACCATCATGGATAGAGCCACACTTTTGGACAAGGTATTCACATTCCAAATCTTGACCGATTTATGTGGATATAGACAAAACATAACTATGATAAGCATGGTGAAAGGATGGAGAATTGGAAGGACATAAATGAAAAGGAAGAATGGGCTTCTAAGGCAAGGCTTGTCACTTTGTTTCTGATGAACTAGGAAGCCTCAATGCCAAATATTATGTTTCTACACACATTTGTTATTAAAGGCACATATATCTAGTTTGGTTATGAGGATAAGGTGTATGTCATTAGCAAACAATTGATTGTAGATTTCTTTGGAGTCTATGCAAAAAGGTATGTATGTAGAAGACTCGAAAAAACAATTCAGTAAGACAATAATATTGCATGCATTATAGAGTTGTAGAATTGCACCCACAAATTTTGCAAGAGATCAGTGTAATGCAAGGAGTTTGGGTTTGCATACTTTGTCAGATACTTCAAAATCACATATGTGATTTATCATAGAAAGAAAGTGAGGTATTTTAGCAATAAGAATGCCATCACATTAATGAAAGTAGAAAAAGGGAAGAAGGTGGATTGGGCACAAATTATATATAATAGTTTGTGTAGGGAGCTAGATCGGTGGTATGAGTATGTTAAGGAGAATAAGGGGACAAAAAGGACACTTGTCAATCAGCCTTGATACTAGCAAAGATTTTTAAACATTTATTTGCTCACCAAAAGGAGAATCCAAAAAAACCACATCCAAGGTTAAGAGAACTAGAGAAGAGATGTAGGCAACATTGGAGAATAAAAGGAAAACTACAACAAAATTTCCAAGAAGTGTTCTTAAGAGGAATAATAGGGTTGGGGAAGGTGGAGCCTCAAGATTAAGAGTTCAAAAAAAACAAAAAAAACACAAAAGCATGGGTTTAAAAGATGATAATGGGGAGAACGACACCATCTGTAGTGCCAACATTTGTATCGGTAGGTAGGCAAAGTGCAAAGGTGCCATAAATGTTATCTCCACAAGAGAGACAAATGAGGGAACAAAGGCAAAAGGTCAAAAGAGAGCATGATACCAGGATTCCAAAGGTTGAAGAGCATTCACAAATGGATGGGGACATTTATGAAGACTAGATGGACAACCATGAAATTCCACAACATTTCCAACATTTACAACAACATTTATAGCAGCAAAAATAAAAGCATCAACAACAATAACAATAGACACAAGGAGGTCCACAAGCTACTAGACTACAAACAAAGAAAGTGGGAACACAAACTCTTATAGCAATGTTCAAACCACTAGAAATACATGTCCTAGTTAATAGACCAAGATCTATAAAAGGGTAATCATTTGAGTTTGGGCTAAGGAGTTGACTAGTACAGGAGTTGGGATCTTCTACAAAAGGATCCAAAAATCCTATGACATAGACAAGTACACCATAGTCTATGGAGGAGGTAGCTACAAAAGTAATGCAAGTGGATAAGGCAACTAAATTGTTTTAAACCATGGTAATTGTGAGTCTGAATATGGGGAATTTGAATTTGGAGGTGAATAGTTTGAAGAATAGATTGGCCACAGAAGAAAAGGAAAAGGCAATCTTGTAGGTGGAATTGGACAAGGAAAGGGACTTCTAAAGGGAGTGCAAGCATAACATAGAAAACTATAAGAAGAATAAGAGAGAGAATGAATAGAAGATCAAAATGCTCATAAAAAATTGCAAGATGAGAATAAGGAGTTGAAAGCTAAGACAACTTTGATGAAATCATAGGAAGAAGAACTAAAGGAGTTAAGGAAGACAACTAAAGCTTGGGAAATTATAGAAAGAAAATGGGGAGAGACATTGTTCCATTACAAATAGCAATAAGAAGCTTTGGGTAATCAAGTGGAAGGAGTAACTAACGAGTAGAAGGAGAAGGAGAATGTTTTGACAAATTTGGAATTGGTGAAGCTAAAGAGTGCTTCTTTGTTTAATTCTAAGAAAACTTAGAAGAAAGGTAGTAAAGGCCCCAAAAAAAAAGTTGGTGGAGGCAAATAAGGAGTATTTGAAGAATCTACAGTAGTTGTAAGCATAGTTGGAGATTGCAAAGGAGTAGAAAAATAGTTTAGACCCAACTTGTCATGTCCCTAGCCTTGGGTTCATGACCAAGGCAAAGGCATGGAAAGGTGCGAGCCAAGAGTGCAACTTGGGAGTCACATTTACACTCCTGAAATGTGAGAGAATGTGAGGGAATGAACTCACAAACCCCCAAGTGGACTCCCACTTTGGGAGTTGGAATCCCTATGGAGTCCTGAATTTTCAGAGAGCAATTTTAAGGGTCAAAATTCATTAGATTGAACACTTCTTTATACCATTAGAAACCTCTTGAGACTTAAATATCTAAAATGGGCTCACATAATCCATTTGAATACTTACAACATAAGTTATGGCTAAGAAAAGGGCCAAAAGTCAAAGTGTAAATTTGACTCTTGACCATTAAAAGTCGAGAATCACCTTGATTTATGTGTATGCAGGTGGCGTGCCACATATCGTTGGAAAGCGTTTGAGAAAACTACAACTTTGTTTTAAACCTCATTTTAATCAAAGGTTTGCACAATAAATTATGGGCCTCCAAGTGGTTGGGGTCCCAATTTCAAGAATTTTGGGATTCTCAACTTGGGAGTCCCAAGAAAAATGACATTTGGGTGTAGCCCCCATGGTTAGTCACGGAGATATTATAAGAGGGAGGATGGTGGCTTCCCCCAAGTCTAGGTCGTGGTGAGTTTTGTGAGTCCATGTATGCTCATGGTTCGTTTGTGCACCAAAAATGTTCTAATTATGCACTAACCAACTTGTTGCTTGGTTTATGTAAGTTTAGATGAATAATTGACCTGCTTGTAACTCATCCTAATCTCGATCTTGGAGCTTTAGCATGCCATTCTTACCCCCAAAGTGCTACGAACTAGGGAGCGTACCCTAATTCCTTCTTTCACCGTTTTCACCTTTGGACTCGCATTTGAATCTTTCAAGGAATTTGGGGGTGTGTCATAATTGGTGTGAAGAAAAGTTTAAAGGATTATGAACATATGTTGTAATATTACATTTTGATGAGGACAAAGAACAAGATGAAAGATTTTAATGCAGAATCTAAAGAATGGTGGGAAGTTGCAAAGGAGTATTTTACAAAGGAGTTGGAGAAGAATCTAGCCTAGCATAGAATTGATGACAGAAACCTCATGTACATTTTGGAGATATATTAGAATTTTTTTCCAGAGTTTATTTATGGGAGTCCAACAAGTACATAAACATTGGGTCAAGAGGAGGAAGTTAAAGCTAAAGCAGGGCCCAATGGGATAACTCAGGAAGAATAAATATATACTAAAAAACCACATGAACTTAGAAAAGGGGGCTAGGAAGAAAAAGGACCACAAACAATTCAAGAATAAGAATAGGTGGAGACTACTCCAATAAAAGAGGGAAAAAAATCATAAATGCAATCCCTAGAAGTAGAACCACAGATTAAGTTAGTCAAGGAAGTAGTTAAAACTATAACTTCAAAGGTAGATACAAAACCACTAGTTGTTATACAAGTTGAGGCTATAGAAATTGTAGTTGAACAACCATAAGCTTAAATGGTTACATAGTGTTTTCATTTCATTTTCTATCATTTCACAAGGATTTTAGGGAAGAAATCCAAAGTATAGAGGGGGTAATGTTAAAGGGGTAGGCTAATTAGATTGTTTTGGATGAACAAGGCATTAAGGATAAGGATTGATCATTGGACATTAGAGGTTTTAAATTTTAAATTCTTGTTTAGTTTTGAATAATGTTGATGGTAACTTGGGGATTGCCCAAAGATGAGAGTTATAAGGAAAGGATGGGGATTCTTAAACACACAATTTTGGAGTAATGAAATATGTAGGTACTTTGTAGCAAAAATTACAAACTCTGTTTTTTGGAGATACCACAAATTTAATTTTGCCATTTGATTTTATTTCAACAAAACATGGAATTTTTTATTTTATTTTTTAATTGAAGTTTTTAGTAATCAAGATAAGTATAGACTTCTGCAATGATTTTCATATTCACATTGTCGTGTGAATTTTCTGTAGTATCAAAAATATAAGGAAATGAAGTGTAATTTTGTTTCTGGATTTTTTACATTATATCTTGAAATACAAATTTTGGTTATATGAAATAACCTTAAATGTAGTGTTTTAATGAATTGTAGAGGTAGGTGTGTTTAGAATCAATGCAGGAATTATGAATGTGTTCATATTGTAGTGCAAATATATTGTTATAATAAGTGTGGAATAGGTCTGCAAGGATTTAATCCACATCTACCAAGCTCAACTTAATTGGCAACTCCCATTTTTAATAAAATAAAATAAAAAATTCATAGTTGGAATCTAATTGGAAATAACATGCAATTGAAAGTTGTTTGGTTAAAAAAAAGGTTTTTTCTACAAATGTAGACAATATTTCATCAATATTCATTACCAACCTTTAAAATTTTAAAGCTTGCCCTTTTCAATAATATTCACTATTTAGATTTTGTTGCTTTGGAACTAATAAGTTATTTTCAAATTAAATTTCTAAAAATTATAATTTAGGGTATTTATTTTTCATCCCTTGTGGATTAATTTGAATAGTTCAGATTATTAAATAAGCATCCCTTACATGCCTTTTGCTATTTCATATTTATCCTTTCTTAATAATTTCCTATTTAAGTCATTTTTATTTGGAACCAATAAGTTTTTCCCAAATAAATTTTCCTAATAAAAAATTATTATATTTATATTAAATTTATTTATTGAATCATCTAGAAAATAATGCCAATCAAACATCATTAAATACACATCTTATACATTTCATATTATCCTACATTTTTTTTCATTCAAAATTTCTAAAGAACTATCTCCCAATTAATTTGGAATAATAATTTTTTTCTTGTAATTCAAATTTTTACACCTTGTGTATTTGAAAAAGATATTTGGAAATTATGGAGAAATAATTTCGTGTTGAATTGTAAATTGTAAATTGATATTTTTTCTTTTTTGTTATACCTTATCTAATAGAAGCCATGTTGTGTGTGATTAGAATAATGCTTCTTATGGAAAATGATGATATTATAACAATTCTTGGGTTGTTCCATTATTCTAGATTATATTCCATCTCATGATTAGGAGAGCTGCATATTACTTTTTTATTTTTATTATATTGGATAAGCAACAACAAATTGAAATCATATGGAAAGTTATCGATTACTTACAATATATACTACTATGTCTTCAAAAGGCGAGTAGTTATCTGTATTTGTCAAATTTTGTTTATTAATTTTTCAACAAATTGATTATGTTGGTAGCTCTTCTACACAATAGGATAATAGATATTATCATTATCCACAACATGGCTTTTCAGTAAACAAATAAAATAAAGTGTACCTGATGTGACATCCATTTATGTAATCATGTTTCAAAGTTTTCTTATATGCAATAGTTTGTTTTTTTTTTTTTTAGTCTATCAACCAACAACAATAAGTTCCACCAACCTTTTATGTGTTTTGCCATACTTCTTTATTTTTTCCCAAATCAATTAAATATCTTCCATCCTAATTGAAAATTGAAGTTTATTTTCCATTGAACATTCCTTTTTTTGTTTTTGTTGCTTTGGCATTTTTGACAAGGCTAACATATCGTCTATACTTTCTTGACCAATGTTTTTAATTTCGCTAGTTGTCATATGTTTCCCTATAGAACATTGTTATTTTTAGAGTGTTTACACCTCATTCCTTGAATCTTTGGTGTATTTGATTTCTATTATAATGGCAACTTTTCATGTTGAGGGTAAAGTTAAATTCATTGTTCTTGCTAACAACTTTGGAATCTCGCATGTCATAGAAAAATGATTGTGTTATGTTTAGTTTCCATCTAGGAACTATTCATGTTTCAAAGGACAATGTGTATGATGCCAACAACAATGTTATTAGATTTATTTATCAAGTTCTAGTCATTGGTGACTTTAGTTTGGAATGGAGGGTGAATGCTAGAAGGTTCAAAATCCTTACTACAAAATGTGGATGCAATTCACTAGTCCTTATTCACTAAATTAATGAATTCAGTGCTTCCCCACTAAATCTCGTTCACTATAACTAGTGAATTCATTCATAATCTAGTGAAATCACTTGGCGTATAGGGACACCTTTTGTTGTAACGATCATTGCAAAAAATCTTTCGAAAAGTTCTTAGAATATTGTTTTGACACCAAAAATTGTGGCATCTATTGCCAATGCCATATTGCATCTTATGGAGATCAAGTAAGAAGTTCTCCCCAACAATGTCGATATTCAATCTTCTTTCATAGATTTGTGTGATTCTTTCGATGAAAATGGAACACCTCGAAACTTTTTCTGCTCGTCAAAATCTTATGTGCATATGAATCATTCTACTTCTGTTTGTATTGATTCCCTATATTCCATTCGAGACATTCCTTCTATGGAAAGATCATATGCTCTAAGTGTTGTAGACTATCTCAAGGCAATATCATTTACCACACATGTTAGCTTTGAATTGAGAGATTTGAACTATGATAAGTTTCCCATTGAGTTTTTTTTTTCATTCCAACCACATTTAATGGTGATGTTTTGTTTGAACTCCCCTTGTTGTTAGTCCCAATAGTCACTTTGGGTAGATGCAAGGAATGGATAGGAAACATGATGGCCATGCATTAAAACAAGGTTAAAACAATTAACATAAAAAATGATTACAACCTTACTTTTTGAAGAGTTGGGTGCTTGGGCCATTTGCAATGTTGAAATGATGGGTGTGATTTATTTCTTTTTAACAAATTTAAAAACGAAACAACTTGGAATGGCAACATTGTTCACAACCTTAGAGGAGATCATATTGCTCTTGGTCCACCTTTTTGCAAAATTTATAATAACACCCCCTTTTGTGTGAATCTATGTGCAGCTCCGATTTATTATGTCATGCACAAGTAGGACAATTTGACTCGAATAGTGATTCAATTAAGTGTGCATGATCATCCAGTGGTGGAAAATCACTCTAGAAAGTTAAATCCTTGGTTAAAGAAAAGGTGTCTCACACATTAGGGACTGTCACATTGGCCATTGCATTGGCTACAAGTATAACCTTTCTCTCCGAGCACATGTTGAATGAGGATGAAGAAGGGCAAGTGGAAGTTCTAAAAGGCAAAAAGTTGCACCAAGTGATGGAAAGTTCATAATGTTGTCTTCCCCCATTGTATGGAATTTAATTGCATCCTTCAAGCATCGACCAAAGAACAAAGGGTACGTTTTTAACATTCTAGCATTCAAGGCAAACAATGGTTATGATTACATTGAAAATAATTGTTTTACAGGGCAACAAATTAGAAAAAATGTGTTTCTGTTCAAGATGTATGTGCATGGAGATGGTGGTGGTTGTGATTTAGTGAAGCGAATGCAACTTGGTGATAATGTCCAAATCATTTGGATCATGTTTGATCATGTAAATCATGTTGAGGGTTGGATGACATTTGCTTACTATGTGTATGATTCTTTCTATTACAAGGTGATGATGATTGCGATATGTGATATGCAATTTGAAGACACAAAGGCTCAATGTGTAATGTGGTGGAAATTAAACAAGGTGATGGCAAAGAATGGTGTTCCCAATCTAAATTTCAAAGGATTCATGGTTGACAATGCTTAGGCCAATTGGGATGTAGCTCAAATTGTCTATGGTAGCAAAGATCCAAATGAGCCAACGGTTAATAAAGAACAAACTTGTTTTTTTCACTAGAATCAATCCTTGGATAGACACATGAAATAACAAATCAAGCCAAAGATGTGAAAAAAACATAGGACATTGTGTTATGAATATAAAAATGCAATTTCTTTGGAAGAGGCAAATGTTTGGTATGCAACAATCCGTTGTTTGTCATATTCCTTAGGGGTAGTTAATGAAGTTGGAATTCAAAAGTTAGAGAATTGGTTTAGTCTTTGGCATTTAGCATGTTCATGTGAAACAATGGGGAGGATTTATGATATATGTATTATTTTCAACCCTCCCACACATCTTTTCTCGCATCACATCTTCTTGGCAAGTTCACATCTAAAGGTACCACTCAGTTTAAATTAACATAACATACATTCATTTATTTTTCTAGAAATTCATTTCAAAAGAATTTATAGATATGCCCACTTGCAACCTTTTAGAGACAATGCACAATGTATATATGGCTTCAGTAGTCTCGAAAAGGGGAGCTTGTTGAAGTATGTTGCGACATCAAATGACTATATTTGAGCTTTCAAACAATCAACATAGTATTATCATTTCAAGTAGGGTGGTCGACCAAGTAAAGGGCCTAATAAGAATAAGCTACTTTTGTGTAAAGCAACTTGCAAATGCAATTTTGAGATATTCCTTGGGATCAGCTTGCATAGTTAGAATCGCACAAATGGAAGGTGAGGAGATTTTTGGTTCTTGTAATCAAAAGGCAAACCTAGCCCTTGAATGAAAAGGGGATTCACATAAGCATAACTATGTGAATTTTTTTCATCCTCATGTAGACCATACAATTGTTAGATTAAATGTGGAAATTGAACAACTTGGGGTGGATCAAATTCATGGAGATGTTGAGGTTCTTGAAGCTCCATGTGGAGATGGAATTTGGCATATAGAAAGATGCCCCCCTACGTCCCATGTTTAATGTTTTGTGTTGCAAAAGTCCACCAAGTGTTCTTGTGCTACAAGGATAATTACCAAGCCGACTTCTATTGGTGTCCATGCCCCAACTTACTTAGGGTTATGGTCTTAGTTCCTTGGTGCACCTATAAAGTTGCACAAGTTTTGTTTCTATATAAATGATATGAATCACTACATTGGCGGTACGAAATGCAAGTATGCACCAATTATTTTGAAAATTTGGCTTGTTTAAGTTGAAACCAATTTCACCCAAGATGAAATCAAGTTTATTAAAGAAGTGGGATTTGTTCTTAATGATGGCAGCCAATCTTTCCTCAAAGTCTATTCAAAGTGGAAAACTCCATTCCTATAAATAGGCCAATGGATGAAATGTTGTGGCCAACAACACATAATGGTAAGGTTGTTTGTTAACTAGTGCCATTCAAAATGTCAAATCTACACTACAATTGGTGGGAGGCTAGTCAACTTCTTGAAGTGATTGTAAACCCACCATCGGAGGTTCCCCTTCTTGGATATGGACAAATCTATAAATTTTATTTGGCCAAAATCCAAAAAGAGGCAATATAAAGTTACAATAAGGAATTTCCCAACTTGCATTTGTTTGGATTTTGTAACAATGATTTCCAATTCATTAGGTTGGCAAGAGAAGTGGGTGCCATGTAAGTTACACATGTACTATGTTTTGCAACTTCATCTTGCTTTTTGGCTTGTGATGTAACTTATTTGTAGGTAGGAGTACACCTTTGAATTGTCATAAAAAACATACAATGAACATTGTCAATTCTAGCACTCATCATGATGCTATGTGTTTGGCTCTTAAACTAGAACTTGCAAACAATGTTACATTACAACTATGGTTTTATAAATGTTTTGATAATTGTGCATTATACATTTTGTTTGGCATGAATGATATGTTACATTGTTAGATAGAATTTTGTTATCAGATTAAAATGTTCACTAGTAAGCATAAACATTATATTGAAAGATTACGAAAATTAATTTTGAAGTTTCTATTGTAAGCACCTGCGACAAAAGTTATGTATGATATTCTTGTCACAAATAATACATGTTTTCTACTAGGATCAATATTTTGTATCACTAAAAGAATATTCTTGCCATGGTAGTAGAATATTTTGTCCATGGGGATGGAATATTCATATCCACATGGAGAATATTTGGCTTATGTGGCAAGCATATTCTTTTAAAAATTTGTGTTGCTCACAAAAGTTCAGCTCACATGTTTGTTGCTCACCACTCATGAGCTCACCACTCCCACTCACGCATTACATAGTAGCTATGTTGTGTTTTGAAGCAAAAGATACGAAAGGAACAAATGAACATGGATAGTGTGCAGCTCCAAAATGTTGTAGATGTTGTTGCATTTTGTGAAAGAAAACAAAATGAGTAGCATGTTGCCTACCCAAATGTAAGGAGGGACATGGTTTGATATATTCATCTAGTAAGGCCTGAAGATGTGGATTGTAGAACAAGTTGGGATTACAAGAAGATTGATGGTTTTCAGTCCATGCACTTTGTGGCATATGTTTCCAATTTGAATAACACTCTACTAAATGTGAGGGACTTTACTTGCTTCTGCCTTGAATGCATGGATGACAATTCTAATTTCTACAATACCCAAACACATTTGATATCATGGAAACTACTAACATTGGAACCTTTCAACATTGTTCATGAATCTAGGTTTAATTTCAACATTTGCTATTAATACATGTCTTTCATGTTTTGGATGGGCATATTCTAATTTTAGCTTTCTATTTTTTTAATCTCATGTTTGAGATTTATCTCTAAAGAAATACTAAGTTCTTTATTTTATTACATAGGTGCATACAACCATGATTGAAATTGAGGCTTCATACTTTGATTCAAATGCTAGAAATAATGGTGATTTGGAATCTGAAGTGGTAAGGTTGAATTGGGCAATAACTTTGCTATCATATTTGATGATTTAGAAAATGGAGATCCTTTTTTTGTTGTTTTTTGTAACAAGCCAATGCATGTGTGAATAGAATTTTGAAGACAATTGGGGAGACACGTGGTATAAGAGGGATATGATTCTGTGAGGTGTGTGGTATGATAAGGTGTCCCACCAACAAGGTACAAACATTTCATACAAGTTATTAACAAATTTTGGCTAGTGTATGTGTATTCCCATCTTGTGGTAACATCAAAATTTCCCATGTTTCCATCTGTTACACAAAAGGGTGTTTGAAGGTTTTGTATGTCTCCAAGAATTAGGGATATTTTATTGACTATTGTAAAGGATAGGCAATCTATGGGTGAAGAATGAAGAATTACCTATGTCATATCACAATTTGGTAACAAAACATTTTTTGATAATGCCCTTGGCAGGCAATAGGATATATATATATATATATATATATATATATATATATATATATATATATATATATATCCTATTGCCCCTAACAATTGGGACCTACAACCTGTATGTGACAACCCTTCAATCATTACGTGATCTAGATTCAATCATAAGTAGTTGTGAAAGTTGTAGGTTAATGTTCATTGATCATGTTGCATATTTTGTTTTAAACAAATGTGAAGCTATTCGATATGAACAATGCAAATGGTTACGACTTTCACTAGAGTACTAAAGATGTGGTAGCTCAAGTACTTCAAGTAAGCTTCAAGTAACAATTTTGCAATTGATTAATCCTTTTGAAGAATAACCTTTGTTTCCCTCTTCTATCTAATCATAAGCTTTGTAATACCTGTAATACTCCATGATGTAAAATGTTTACCATGTTGTCTTTTGTTTGTGTAAGTGATGTTTAAACTTGCCATCTAATGAAAAGATGCAATAGAATGGTCAATATGTTACAACCAAAAAACACCCATCTTGGATTGTATGAAAATAATAGTAAAAAAAATGAAAAGACTTGATTAGATATATTGGACTTGGACCATTGTTAATTGCAACAATTTGAAGGAAATATTTCCAACTTAATTTTTCTAGCCCCAAAACTTTGTGTGAAACAATGAGACCCCTTTTGCAGCTAGGGTTGTATGTGTTATGTACTAGGGAATTGGACTTGGCGGGCTTGAGTTGGGATTCTTCCATTGCTACTATAATCTAGTCCGTAAGATGGAGCGCACATGAGAAGTTGAAGATCATCCAAATAAAATCACTATTTGGTAATCATATTACCTAAACCTCCATGTGTTTTCAATTATGTGACAACACTTCAATCATTTCATAAATTCTAATGCCACTGCATTTTATGAAATTGAAGACCTAAAGGAGAATCATAAACCAATACAAGTTGTTTGATTCTAGCATTTATACATTGGTAAGGCCTTATTGGTGAATAATCAAATGCCTTTGTGTTGATGGGTTCCTATAAGTTTGGAGCCCACACTCTCATTGTTCATGATAAATCAAGATCAATAAGCTTGATTTGATTTCACTTGTGCAAATATTTGTGTTGTACTAATTGTGGTGGCACTTGTCCATATATGCATCTACCTATGTTTACATGTAGACATGATGCCAAACTCACCAACTTGTGCTTCATTAATGATGGAATGATTTATCAAAAGGGGTGGGAGCCTTGTTTAGTTTGTGAAACCCACATTTGTAGGTGATCAACTCCTTCATTCTTTGATTTTGTCTTGAGATCTAACATATGGTTTCAATGCCCTTGAACCTAATGGCATAGAACCTTGAATGTGCATTGATCATGAAGGAAATTAGTAACATTTTGAACTTGTCCTAGTGTGTGTATTTTGGTTTTTTATTAAAAAATTGACATATTTCCTTGGAAAGTTTAAATGGACTAAAAAAAAACAAGTGAGGATGTTGAGTGGTAAAGATGCATTGGCATTACTTGCAACTTGGGGATGATCCATGTTTAGGTTTTAAGGGAGATATAAACCACACATTTTTAGTTGTGACGTTGCCTATACGATAATTGCATGCCCTTATTAGTTTGGTATCAAAGCTCTCCATCTTTTTTTTTTGTTGCATTGTCATTTGTTAAAAACCTAAGGTCATTTAACAATGAGTGATGTAGTTAATTTGCCTTGATACTTGTCCTCATGTTGTTGACGATATTAAAATTCTTTGGACAACCTTATTTATTTATGCATTATGACTACATAAAAAACCTCATGTTTTTTTAAAAGTAATTTGCCAATGAATGACGTAATTAATTTGATTGGATCTTTGTCTTTACATTGTGGATGGTATTAGAACTCTCCAATAGCTTTGTTTATTGTTGCATTGTGATTAGATAAGGAAGCCTTAGGTTTGTTTCTTTTAAATCAGTTGGTAGTGCAATATGTACTTCATTTGCTTGGATCTTTGCCTTCATGTTATCCATCGTATCAAAGATATATACTAGTATGTATAGTTCATTCTCATCAAGGTTTTAAGTTGAAGTCCACTTGACATCATTGATGCAATTTGTTGGATTTTGTTTTTTAGGTTTACCAATAGTAGTAGAATTTTCTATTTGACCAATGCTAGTCCTCCCAATTCTACATTCAAGTTATGCAATGTAGTTTAACAAATCCAAACATTTATCACATTGAAGATTTGCATACTTATAATTTGTACATGTGTTTTGCATTGAATTCATTATGAATACACTTGATGTTGAAAACAAGTGGAAATGGAGTCATGGATATCCTAGTTGTGAATTTACAAGAGGTCTTTTTTATGTTTCCATGATTGTAAATATGTAGGAAATGCCATGGAAGGGAATATAAGAAGCTCATTTTATGATAATTTCAATTTTGAATAAATTGGGCATGTCTATTTCCACACAATAGTAATTAGTTTAGTTGTTATTTATAAACACGTGCATTTGATTCATGTAAGTACAACTTGAATGACGAAGTTGCACCATATGAACTTGAGTGGAGTATGCACATTATTATTGGACATAGTTGTTGCTAGGGGATAAGTAGATATTGTATGCATGGAAGAACCTTTTTTTAATTTGATCACCTTAATCTTAAGCTACAAGTTATGATTGAAATTTTTAGTTAATTTGGCCAATTTTTTCCTTGTCTCTAGTTACATGTCATTTGCATGTTAGAGATAAAGGGACATTGAGTTATAATGGGACTTATGTGATCAACCAATTTTTTGTAACTTTAATTATGAAAAGATGTAACACACAAAAAAACACATGGTCACACACATGGTCCATCAATATTGAGAGAAATGGATAGATTATTAGGCTAGATGACATAGTCATGACAAAAACCCAATAAACCTTGTGAGATCTTCACATGTAGACATTTCATAGTGGTTGTCACAATTTAGTATTGGATGTGATTATACTACATATACTCTACTTGATGAACTTGATCCATATTTTTGTTCAAGCTTCTCTTCATCACCATATCCAAAAGCATATTGGTACACCAAAATTGATAGTCCAAAATTTGAAGGTCCAAAACAGTTACAACTATATTCTATGTTGGTTTCATCTAATGAAGAATCCTTATTGGAAGACTTCAGTGAAATTTCCTTCCCTTTTGCACCACTTGTTGAACAACTGCGCTTTTAAGTTCTTTTAGTAGATGATGGCTTGGAATCCACACTCTGCTCATCCATATTTGAAACCAATGTAATAAAACACCAAATGTCACCCACTACAATGTAAAAATTGAACTTATAACACAATGTAAAAATTGAACTCATAACACAATGCAGAAACTAAACTTATAACACAATGTAAAAACTAGACTTTTATGGACTTTCCAAAATTCAAGTAAACTTAACCTACCAAACAATGTAGATAATAGATTTATGTAGAACATTCCAAAATTGTAGATCCTTATAAATAATACTTGCAACCTTGCAAACATAAAGAGCTTCAAAGTATAAATTTAGGGCAGATACCTTCTTGAAAATCTTATCCCATCTTGAATCCCATATTCTTGATCTCCCAATCTGAATCAAATGATGCACTGCATGTGAACCTCCCACATTTGTGGATAGTCACATATGGAAAACAAGGCAGTAGGCATGGTAGGTGCAATAACAAAAAGCCACAACAATATCTCTACAATGAAACATATGGTTATAAACAGGGTAGGGTTGGACATTTAACACTAAAGGTTTTATTGTCCTATATTGATGATGTGGAATGGGAGTAGGGGTAGTTTGTATGACATTAACACATTTGTCTTTGATTGGTAAGATAATAATGTAGGATGAACCCATGTTGCATCTTCTAGATTCTTTGAGTATTTTTTGATTGAAGTTTTCAATCAAGCTTTCTCTACCTTCAATTTTGTTAATGAATTATTCTTGGATAATTGTAATTGTTTTGGCTTTCATATCCAAAAGTTGAGATAATGAGTCTTTTTTTAGAGTGCATGGAGTTTGCTCCTCACTAGGAATCAAAATGTTTACCTCCTTTTCTTTTGCAATTGGTGATACCAAGTTGATTGGAGATGTATGTTCTATAATTACATTAGCAACACCTCTTTTTTTTGGCCCTAGCTCTTTGTAGCCACCTTACCCTTGTGCCCTTTTGCTCCCATGCCTTTTACTTTAGTTGCAAAACAAGCCCAATTAACCTTGAATTTTCCTTTTCTTTCAACAAGGATTGCCTTAGCAAAGCTCACCCTAATTGTGTCGTTAGTAGTATTTGACTTTTGATAAACAACATCATATAACTCCTCCACTCTTGCAACCAAACTAGGCTCAACACAATTGTCATATTTAAACCCATTATTGTTTTTTCTCTTGCCAAACATGGCTTCACGTTTAGCAATAGATGCATGGGAATATGTTAGTTCCTTCTCGATGTTTAGCCCATGATCACACAAGCCCATTTTTACTTTGAACCATTATGCACTACCTTCAATTAACTCCTTTATTTTATGGGATGAACCTCCAAACAATTTTATGGACCAGATTGAGTTCATTATTGGACTTGAATCAAAGTTCTAAAAAAGCTAATCTTTGCCCACGCCAACACTCCAAATGAAATATGAAACACCATTGAAAATTTCAATATTTAGTTGTTAAACATTCAAAGTATGGAGTATGCAAGCAAGGTCCAAAAAATGGGTTTAGGGTAACACATGTGTAGAATTATATGTTACCTCCACATTACATTGAATTATGTATAATTCTACCTACATACAATTACTTAGCTGATTTTTGACAAGCAATCAATGTACTTAAGGGGTGCATTCATATTAAAAGGAGCCAAAGCAATGGTCAAATGGAGTAAAAAACTACACCTTGTCAAGTTCAAAAAATTGTCAAAAATTATATTTAAATGATTACTACATGAAATTTTCCAAATTTTTTTCTTACCTTATGAAGTTACAATCCTCAAAATTTGGAATCATTTCATTACATTAAAATAGTTTTAAAACAAAGGTAGGTGCTTACAAAACAATTGTTGACAATGCTTGAAATTTTGAACGTGCTTTTTCCTATTAAAATCTTCACCAAATCCTTTCAAATTTATTGATTGATTTATTATACTCCATAAGAAGGTCCTCATATGTTGAACTATTCATAAATCATTTTATGTGCATTAGTTGGATTCTGATATTCAAACGTCTTTAATGATTAAAAAAAATTCAAAATTTGTGATTATGATAAAAATGAAGGTTGTACATCTCAATATGATTTAGGTTTTAATGTAAAAAATTTCATTTAAAAAAAATGTAATGGGTCATCTTTTGTTTGAGTTTCAAAATCTAGTTTAAAAAATGTATATACATTCTTGCCAAAATGGGGCCTATAATGTAAAACTTTGGATAACCAAACAAGGATACATTATCATATACATGTTGCATAATATTTAAATAGTTTTTTTCCCAATATTTAAAACATACGGTGGAAAATTAGTTTGGGAAGATTTATTAGCGTCAAAACTCTAGAGAAAATATAAAGCTTTTCATCATTTGGAGATGAAAAAGTGCATCAATGGAGAAGAAAATTCATCCTAATAAGGGTCGCAACTTTTGAAGGGTTTAGATTAGAGGTAAGTTAATTACATGGACCTAATCACAAATTAAGGCTTAGGCATTGCTCCACTTCCAACATGGTGTTGACTCCATTTGGGCTTATGTGCAATGGCTAGACGAGTGTTAATGGTAGAAAATTGTCCTATGTTAGTTAAAACACCATGTGTATTTGGAGATGGTAGTACTGTCATTGGATGGTAGCTACCATCATATGGCAAAATAATCTCCAAAGAATTCTAGAATGAAAGTGTTTTTTGATAATAGTATTGTCAATACAGTGAATTGCCTTCATGGGGTAGAATAATTAGAAGTTATTTTTGGGAGGAATTTTAATAAAAGTAATATTAGTTAGTAGAAATAATATCCTAGTCTAATTCAGTTAGAAGGGCATTTTAGTAACTAGTGGTAAATATCATACTTACCATTTTCTATTTATTAGGGGGTGAAGCCATTTAGGTTAATTCGTTCAAGTGGATAAGGGATGGATGGATTTCCATTAACTAGGATGTGTGGAAGGGATTAGGATAAAAAGATCTAAGAGGATAAGGAAATCTAGGAGGATAAGGACTCCACCTTTGTGTGGTGAATATCCTTCTTGGGTTCCTTATATCTCTTGAAGGGGGAAAAGGAGGAGAAGGTATGAGAGATTGTATTAAATATTGTATTAAAGATGGTGTTTGAAATTAGAATTTTTAGGAGATCCTTCTCTTAGGAAGTAGCATGTTTGTGGCATTAGAGATAGAGATGGAAAGTATGGAAGTGTCTTGTACTTTGATTCTTGCAATGGAAAATGGTTGAAAGTATATCATATTCTTTTTACTTTGTTATACTTGGAGGATGTTAGATAGTGGGGGAAGGTAGTACACATTAAGATTGCATAATGTTTTGTTATGTTTTATATATGTATTAGTTTTTTGTTTATTTCTCTTTCTATTTTTCTCTCTAGAGTAGAAAGTACCTTTTACCGCAAGATGGTAGTTACCATTAGAAGGCATCAGTAAGGACGTAGCCATTGGATTTACAATTTGCAGAAGGTAGGGTTTGTAATCGGTTGTGAGTCCAATGGCGTGCTTAGAGGTTTTTTGAACTTGAAAGCTTAACATCCATCGCCTAAATTCCAGCTTGCAAAATCTTCACTTTAAGCTTATGGGCCTTGGTAGATCTAGTTTCTAAACTTTAATTGTACATATGACTCTTAGAGAAAATTTTGAAAGTGAATTTCTAGATTTGGTTTTTGAGTTTGTTTAACATGCATATCTAAGCGTGTGATTATGTTTAGTTGTAGATTTGGTTTTGAGCTCCAATAATAGCCTTGGAAGAGACCTACAGTTGTAGGCCCAACATTTGACACTCATACCATTGATACCACACCTTGAAATGCATATCTATTTTATAATGGTTTGTGCATTACTTGAAGGTAAATAAAGATGTTGTCTAGGGGTTTAGATTAGGTTTCTAACTCGATTATGTGTTGATTCATGGAAGGATGCTAATCCATGAGCCTACAAGCATGAGCATGAGCATGTGAACATGATTGAACAAGTGAACACCAAATCTTTTTTAGAATATTTTGTCCATGTCGACATAATATTAGGAGAATATTCTTTGACACACAAGATAAATTTTTTGGCAGCATGAAGGAATATTTTTCCATGTCTCCATGGATGAATGATATTTATGGCTGAAAGTATGGATGAAAAATGTATGAACTTTATTCTGAATGTTGGCAACACATGTTATTTTTATGGAAAATTGAACAAAGTAAAGAGGGTGGAAACAATTTATGTCAAGGTTTCTTTCAAAAACAATTTGACACATGAAATGCTCAGGTCACACTTCAAAGTCATATTTCATATTTCCTCAATATGAAATATATTCAAGCTTTGCAACATCTAAACCATATAGAATGTTAAATTAAATCCCATTGACCCATCAAGAAGTATGTGCTAATCCAAACACTACTTGTTCACCACCAAGAGGCATGTGCCCATTAAGAACAGAAACAATATGAGGCAACCCAAAACACTTTACATTGTTTACACCATTTCAAATTATTTTAAAATTTTTGTTCACTCTTTCAACCTCTTGCATCTAGCACTGTTCTTGTTACTTGTAGAATCAAATTGCATTTTTCTTCCTCTACTAGTAATTTGCTTGATCTATACAACAATTTGTATTCTCCACTGATATTGCCTTGTTGCATCATTTTTACCTTTACATTGAACTTGCAATCTTGAAGCATCTATTTTACAATGGCATGAGGAAAATTGACACCAATTTTCACACCAAACACCTTGGAATCAATGATTGAATATACATTAATTTCAAGCATACTAGATAGAATGTGAGATGACAACAAAACCTTGGGAATATCCAAAAGATGACACTCGGTATCTCCCACTCTAGCATTTGTTAAAAATCAAAACATGGGGAACATAATGGAAAGGAGTAATTGACAAAATGGATGAATGGATGGCATGGTGATGGGCAAATGTGAATATAGACAAACAAAGTCTTGCATTATTGAAACAAACTATAAACATTTTGAAGGAGGATATGGAGGACTATTACTAGGCGATGTTTACTATCAACAAAATTCATGAAACCCCGAAGATGATTCTATGTAACTCCAGGCAAGTGAGCCTGGGTGCCACATGATTTAAGGAATAAAGTTTTAAAACATCTGATGAATTATTAGATGATAATGCCAACTTCGAAACCACGAGACATGTATGATAGTCGAAAGAAAAATCCCATTGTTTGTAATAAATTATGGAACAATAGAAGTGCAAACATGAATAATGGCTAAAATTGAACAATGAAATTGTTTGTTGAAAAAATCAAATGCAATAATGAGACAAATAATCACAAAAAAATGACATTTATAGTCATTGAAAGCATTCACGAACACCACCGGATTTGGATATGTACCCAATGGAAGAAAGAAGAGAGTTCAAGATTATAGATGTAGAGATCGAGGTAGTGGTTGACTATTGGGGATCTTCGAATTGCTTGCAAGATTACAAGATATATGGGACGGTGATGAAAATGTTTATTACAAAGTTTCTAAGCAACCTATGGCAAAAACCTTGAAAAATCCATGAACATGACACCCAAGAAATCAAAATTCTAGAACACGATTTCATCAACAATGCAAATAGATGCTGGTATTTGAAGTGCCCAAAAAAATAAACAATTCAATCTTAACAAAAAATTGGCCAAGAAATGATTTGGATGTAGAAGATGGTCCATACAAAGTAATAATATTGGCTTACAACAAGGAAATGGATTAGGTATGGATGATGTTAACATGGAAATGGACTAGGTCATCAACCTAGCCACATGGCATTCATAGGGTGAAAAATGCACCAAATTAAATGCCTCCAATATATGTTTAATATCAAGTTCCAAGATTTATAATACACATCAATTAAGATATATACATGTTTAGATTGTTCACATGATTGTTTAACTACTTTCATTACATAATTAAGAACCTCTTGTACATCCAAAAATCAATTAAAGCGTGGAAATTGTATTGAGTGTTTCACACTTGATATGAGGGTCTATGTAGGAGTGCAATGAAGTATAGGAATAATATTTGGCAAAAGGCATGAATTGGACACATGGCATGTAAATAAGAATGCCAACTGAAAATGGCATGATGCCATGTCGGGCCCAAGGGGTAGTTAAGTGTTCACAATTACTTGATTACACATACCACACATGACATGAGTAGGAAACATAACTATTTTGCCAATTATAAACATTTTAGTGTAGTTAATTTCATTCAAACAATAAAAAAGAAATTAGATAGTTTTCAAGAGGCCATTAAATGCAGTAATTGAAGAGAAACCCTATAAAACTTTTGACTTTGGGAGATGTTTACATCTTTGTAATATTGCATGAATAGAGTTTAGTTTCTTTTAGTGAGCTTCTAGGTAGCTTGCACCCTTGCCACTTTACTTGGACAATTTACAACAATACTTTCCTTTGACCAATTCATGTTCTATTTGTAAGATAACCAAAAAGAAAAGGCAAAATGCATGTCCTACTTGTACACTAAAGTAGATATTCCAAGTATTAGGTGAATGGGCACTCTTTAAAACTACATTTTTGTATGTTTGAAAGATCACAAGTGAAGCATAATAGTTTGGATTGTCATAATGTTTTTGGAATATTTTTCATTAATTGCAAAGTTTACATGCTCAAAATTTGACACAAATAAAAAATGTTTTTGCATGTTCAAAGCGCTCAAACCTCAAGAGTGGATGATCATTGTTTTTTTTCAAATGTCCTTTTTTCTACCATATGTGCACTATTCCTATTAAAAATTGGAGAGGACTTTAATATTGATTATCAGAAGGGAGAATGGAATTGAATTGATGAAAATTATTGTTTTATAACCAATTTGAACATATTTGGTTCAAAAGTGCTTTTGACCTTAAAAATTATGGATTTTGAAAATGTGTTTTTAACAAAAATTATTCATGTTCATGTGATAAAGGGAATGAATGATATGAATGATATAAAATAAAAATTTAGTCAAAATATATTTATATTTTAAATGTAGTGTTAAAGGGGGTACCCAAAATACAAATTTTAAACTTATAAACCAACACAAAAATGAAATGTGTCATGTGTAGTCCTTGGAAAAGGACTTTTACCTTGGTGCCCTTGGCTCCTTTGACCCAGTTTCACATGTTGGAAAATCACTTCTACTTGACTTTGGATTTGCAACATATATAAAGCAAATGAAACCAAGTACCCAAAGTGACTGGCACAAAACTAGACTTGGTACTTGCAATTTGCACATATGTATATATGTCAAAATTTGACATACTTTAAATCATAAGAACTTCAATTGGTCCAAAAGAAATTGTAGAGCAACATACCACTTGTGGAGTTTTTTTGTTGTAGATCAAATTGGGCAAACCTTATAAATCTAGGGTTGGGCATCTCCAATTTGGGCCTCTTGAACTTCATGTTGATGTGATTAAAACCAACACTTGTGATCCATTCCTTTGACAATATTTTCTTGCAAGTGGGATTAACACAAACATTAGCCTTTGTCTCTAGATGTACACCCATGCAAAAAATGGTGATAGGTACATCCATAAAATGAGACAAGAATGTTATTACACATGCATAAAATAGCCCACAAATCAGACAAGGTGTCACCCAAAAATTCCCAAATTGTCTTGCAAGCATGTTCCTAGGGTTCTCAATGGGAAGGGGTGCATTAATTATCCCACTCCCATGGGCCATGAGCTAGATTTGATGCCATTAATCCATACTTTGTTACCTAATACTTTATGTGTCAAGAGCTAAAAGGTCCTTTTCAATCCTTTAGAATTCCTTGGTAGTTGCCTTAAGCTTTACCTCTCCCTCTTCCACTTAGAGGAAAATAATCCAACTATAATCATTTGATTTTTCATTTTTTTTCAAGGTATGGTAGTTCACCAGTTGATTTAGAAAGTGAAAGCATTACATCATCAACAATGGTCTAACATGCACCTAAGCTTATTGCTAAATTTGCTTCATTTTTTCTTTTCAATCTCTTTTTCTAAGGATTATAACATTTCATGTAAAGGAACCAATTTTTGTTCCTCCTTTTGAAGTGGAGACTTCTTGTCATGCAACTAGGCAACCAAATCCTAAACCTTATGTTCAAGGTCCATAATTTCTTTTCCTAACACTGCCATCTTAAAGGTAAATTCCCCTTCCTTTCCATGTGTTTCCAACAATAACCTCTTCATTAATGGAATGTGAATTGGAAGGAAAAAAATGGTAGAAGCCTTTACACCACCTATGTGCATTTAGGCCTGATCATCATCAATAGCACTGCAATCATTGTAGGTTGAATATAGTAATGAATTAATAGACTTGAAGCCTTATGGGTTGGCAATGTTTGTAGAGGCAAGAGTAGGGCGCATGGCCTTTTTCATTTTACGAGTGTGTGTAATCATATGCATATTTGATCCAATGAACTTTGCGCCCTTTGCGTTGGGCCAACCAACCTTGTAAGAAGATTATTGAATATTGCCCATTGTTAAGGGGGTGGGCAGTAATAACTTCATACAATTTCAATAAAACAACACAATTTGTAGCTATCAATTTATCATTTGGTTTTGGCTTCTAGCCATTCTATCTTCTCACATAGAATGGAATACTCAAAGAAGTCTCAATGTCGATTTAAACCTAGGGAGTTCCATTAAAAAAAAACCTTACACTTATCAACTTTTATTCAATGGTAACTCCAAATTTTGCCCCTAGAGTGGTGTTGGCACTAAAATGATAGAATTTACAGTTCTTCAATTTAACAACAATGGAAGTAAAACCATAAACATCCTATTTATCCACTTGTGTTACACACCAAACAAATAACCAACCTTAATTTTGAAGCTCTAAGAAAGTGAAACATCTGATGTTTGTTAACACAATAGTAATTCAAGCACTAATGAATTACCATTCACCTTTCCACTACAAAAATAAAAGCTCAAGGGTGCTTGAAACAAATTGTTACATTCCAAATTTGAACAAGGAACACATATGTTGATTTCTTTAACAAATTTTCAGCTACACCTCCAACTTAGTTCAAAACCTTTAATGCACCTAAACCAACAATTAGTTGCTATAATGTTTTGCTATTGAAACTAGCAGGCTTCTTCGAGTCTCTACGCACCCTCTTCCCCTTCCTCTCCTAGACAATGAATGAACAACACATTTTTGCCCCCTTACCCCATCCTCCTCTAGGTGCTAGCTATCCCTATGAACCTATTCCGACCTAGGTTTTCAAAATGTACTTTTGGACACTTTGCTTTTAGCAATAGGGATGAACATTTGGCCTACTTTATCTTGCTTGGACCTTACTATGAATTGTGTCAAATCTTGTGTGATATTTTAGATATTCCATTTTGTTGCTTACAAATTTTGCAAATTGTGAAAAGCCAAAATATTGTAATTACTTTTTTATATTTAGGTTGTTGACATTATTTTGAAGAATAATGCACATGATTCTATGTATAAACTAAATTTTTAATGGGAATAGGTTTAAGGTGATTGATTAAACACTTATTAATTCATTTTAATAAAAACATGTTAAAGTAAAAGTTTATGTATTTGGTTAAAGGCTTAAAGTAAAAATAGAAAGTAAAAAGGCACTTGTGCCTATCCTTTTAAGAAGGTTAAAATGAATCTTTTCCTAATATTGATGATATTGTCATGACGAGAGTTGGTGGAGGTTGTGTTGAAAGATTTGTCATGTACATTTCACCATGGAACATATTGTTATAATAGTGGTACAGTGAACTACTTGCATTGTAACCATATTGATATGTAGTAGGTTTCAATACCATTTTTGTCATTTGTAAATATATGTTGGTATAAAATCATTTCAAGGTTTTGTGTCTTGGTGCTTATGCCAAGATTTTCAACTTCTTTTTAAGGCATAAATGTTAATTTCAAAGATTGAAACATTAATATATAAGATTAGAAAAATTGGGCCAATTTTTTTATTACTTTCACGTCATCCATTAAGTTCCTATTACAAATTTCATGTTTCAGGTGTTTCCTTCATGATATTGGATTGGTCCAATGAACAAAAGCTTGACCTATTAAATTTTGATCATTGATGGGTATACTTAAAAAGATAATCAAGTCCTCTCCCTCTATCCATATCTACATATGTAACTAATTTACAAATATTTTTGGCATTACGGAGCCTACCATTGTCTTCATGGGGAAGTTGCTACTTGTATATTTTAGGAAACACTTGAAATAGAAGGGCATTTTTTGAGTATGTTATATTTTAGGTATATTTAAAAATATTTTAGAATTTTTAGATATATTTCAAAATACTTTCATAGTGAATTATAGGCATTTAATATATTTTTGCATGATGTATGGAATATAATGGAAGTGACCTCCTTGGGAATTCTCTTAAAAACAAAAAATGGGTACTATTATTAAATCAAATATCTTGACAACATAAATATTCATGATTCTAACTTCAACCTTTAATGTTCATGTTGTAATTCAACTCAATAATCTACATAAAAAACTCACAACTAATGTGACTTTCAACACCATGGGAGAGATAATTTTGAATTTTTAACATATTTTATGTAACATAAATTGAATCTTTTTGAATTTTTTATTGTAAATTATTTTTTCAATAAATATGTTTGTGTGTGATGAATAAATGATAAAATATCTTTAAATTATTCAATTGGGAACAATGCCATTTGAATGAATGTGCAAAAATTTAATTTAGTGTCATTAATTGTGGATGTGCACATATATATAGTTCAAGAGTGTGTAATTTGATCACTATATTTTGATTATAGCTGAAGACAAAAAACCTTATACATACATCTTGAAAGATGCATGAACTATTATTTTATTGTCCAAATTTTGATGATTTTTTTCATACTTGACAATTGGTTTATGGATGGATGGAAGTATGTCCATTTTTTTTGCACATGTTAAGGACATGTATTCAATACCCTTAAGATAGGTCAAGGCGTTGTATTTAGTCACCAAGAATGTAAGGTTTAGGTTTTGATAATTCATACTTAAACCTTAAACCTTTAAATGTTTTTAATAAAAGGGAAAGCTAAATGAAAACAAAGTTGAAAGGGGTGCATTCACAATTGGAGTACATACAAAAGGCATGTTCAGTTGCAAAATCACACAAAATGTCAACTTTGATTAATTGTTATTTTTATTGTTTCATTAGATAGGAATGTACATTAGGATTAATATGATAAAAATAATTATAATTTTGATGATTAATTTTTTTAAAAAAGTGTCTTGAAACATGATTCAAAAACTATGTCCAACTATGTAGGAGTAACAATATTTGTTAAAATTGCTTCATAATTTAACCACAAATAAAATAAATTATGTCTTACATGATGACATAAAGCTTTAGTATAATAGAATATCAGATTTTGTGGAAATGATTTGATAATTTAGAAATAGTTTGTTAAAAAAGATGCATTAAAAAGGACTACCATTTTAACGTCGTTAATAATTAGGTTACATTCCAAAGGTTTGGAAGGAATATAAGAGATATGAATATAAAAAAAATATTATTAGATGTTTTTACTAAGACTTTGACTTTTAAAATGAAAGATTGTTGTTTTGAAATGTTGTGGAATCATGTATTCCTTATGGGTTTAATGCTTCAACAAGACATTTCAAAGTTTGTTAAATTAAATTTTATCCTTCATTGTAGCATATGTTGGTTGAAAGCATAAACATACATATCCATCATTCATTATTTATCATTTCAAATTGTTAATTTGACCTTAAGACACATGACAATTGGGTCATGTTTCCTATTGTAGTAGGTCAATTATGAATGCACCCAAGGAATATATTATTGATTGTTTTGGTTAGCTATGCCTCATGGCTGGGCCTTTTCAATGCTTCTAGAAATTTGGCAAAAACTTAGGACATTTTAGTATAGTTATTTGCCCTAAGTTTTGTACAATTTGTTAACATATTCATCCACACCCACTATTTGGAATGTGATATAATATCAAGTCATTGTTGGAACATTATATCAAGTTGTTACTGCCACATTTTCACAATCAAAAGGGTGAGATCAAAATTATCAAAAGATGTGGGTTGTCCCGTCCATACTTGAAATTCAAATTCATGGGCCTTTTTTGAAAATGTTCAATTATAGTGCATTTTAGTCAATAGGCAGGAATTCATAACCTTCACATATATGAATATCCCTTGTAATGACAAGAATGTAAAATTTCTTGGTGAGAAGTCTATAGTTTTATTCTCACAACATTCATATTTTGTGGACCCACATAAATCGACACAAAACCCTTTTGTGGACAAAATAAGAAAGATTGTGGGAATCAAAGAAGAAAAGATGAGTCATGAGAAAATTGTGTGTTTGTTCTTTGATCCAAATTGGGTTTACATTAGGAACAAATGCCCTTGAGCCATGGCCCATGGGTTCTCCCATGGTCTCATCCAAAAAGCAGGGTTCTGTGAGGTCTATGGGCCATAGCCTAAGAGTTCTAGTGTTAACCATCCCTTAGTTTTAATAAAGATAGAATCTTCTCAACTTCTAGACAAATCAACTTCATAAGAGATGTTTTCCTTTTCAAGGATTGTTTCCAATCTTGTATTGATATTTATGGTTGAACCTAGGCATATGTATATTGTAGAACATAGAAGCCGATGTATCTATGGATGATAGATGTATTGAGGAGAGTATGTCTTTAGAGATTAATCCACACGTACCAGACCATTTTGGTAAGTGCAGGTGCAAAGAGGTCCCAATACTAGTATTGCAGCAAGACTTGTGTGATGGATGAAGCTAGGTGTGAGTATTGTGATGGCATTAGGCTCTTGCATCCTAGTAGGGTGCAGCTCTGACAATATTCTGCATTGTGGCTGTAAACCCAAGAAGTATTTTAAAAAATAAAATAGTTATCAGCAGCCTGAACTATAAGTTTGACAATTCACACCCAAGTTGCTCATACTTGCATATTTATGAATACCAGCTGGTATGAAAAAAGGGTCAAATCTTTCATACAATGACCGGTCAGGTGTTAATAACAGGGGGAAAACATTGATATCCAACCCTGATTTTCTCATATTTGTTGGCTGCTGTTATACAATCCTCCTGAATTTGACTTGAAACTACCTATTTTTGCACAATCAGAAAGGTTGGATCATAGATCATCACTGTTGCTTGACATCACTCTGAGCTCCTTTGTGTAGGGGAATAAATCAGAAACAAGAAAGAGAGAGAGTGAACACGAGGCCTTGTAGTGCCCTGTGTTCCATGTGATCCTTTCATCAAGCTTGGCACAGAGAAGAACTTGCCTTTGAGAATCAGCCCAATGTACTCTGGTTGTATTCTTCAAGCTTAATGACAGGCTATTTGGAGCAAGACACTAACTGGCTATCAACAAAGAGCACCATTATTGTTCCAGCCAAAAGAAAGAAACATGTGACTGTATACTACAGAAGTGCAAGCCAGAGTAAGCAATTCAAAAACTGTGATCCCAGAGAAATGATCCTGCTGAGGGGATCCACTGAAGGCCCTGAATGTCCTGGTCTGAGGATCCCTGTCAATCCCCAGGCAGAAGCAATTTCACAGTCCATCAATGGTATATAGATAGCTCTTGCTCTTGTCAAATTTCCTGAATTTTTCAGCATACCATCATTGGATCATCACCTCCAGAGCTAAGGAGGTATTCAGGATTCCCTCTCCTGTTCCTGTTCCATTGCCAGAGAAGCCTCCACCATAGGCAGTGCAATTCAGTTCTTGGAGTGATAAGTAGGGATTTGAGGGTTGAGCAGGCATGGTGTCTTTACACATCCACAACATAAAGAGAATCTTAAAGCCATTGTCAATATGTGTTTGTCAGGTTTGTGAGAGTCCAGAATATTTCTGAGCAAAAAAATATGGATTGTAAAAGGCATCAAAACACTCTCAAAGGTCAACCCCATTTGAACCACCAAATGAACTGGTCCACCCCATTGGTGTGACATGGGGTTTATGCTGGACCAGCTGACATGCAAATGGCCGTGACATGGTTGGGTAGTTGAGGTGAAATGCTTGCATTTTGGATTCCTGGCTTCTGGAGTTGTAGACAGCCTTTTCAAGTAAGGGAGAGTTAGTGACCTCAATATGCCAAGAACTCTGACACTGAAACATCAGAGAATTCATTCTGAAGTTCAGATGCTGCTGGGTTAGAATCTTAGGTTACAAGCTCCAATGCGAAATGCAGCTAGTAACATGTGTTTCCTAGATGCAATAAATCAAACTCCTAAACTGGAAAAGCCAAAGCCTTCTTCCAACTGTCCAGAGCTATCTCGATAAACAATGGGTCTATTTTGTTGTATGAAAAATTCACATTGTTACAGTGACTTGCCAATAATTACAACTAAACACAATTCAATTTGGACTGAAGACACTCTGTAAACAAGTGTTGGATGGTTCTCTTGTTCGTCAGTGTTGGGTTCTGGTTCTGCAAATTGATCACAGCAGAGTTCTAGTTCCAGTTCAGTCTTTACAAATTTTAAAACCAAATCCAGTTCAGTTCTGATGACATTGGCTGGTACCACATCAGGTTGTTTGACATGAACTTGCTAAAATCTATTACAGAAAAACACTTCAACAAGGAAGAAGTGGAAATGGAGAAAGAAAAGGCGTCAGAATTATCTGAACGGTTCATGGTTGAAAGTTATCTTGAGTTACTTCCAGCGAAACCTGGTTAGACCGGTTTGCTTCCATTTGAAGTTGCAGCTCTCCAATGGAAAGCTCTTGTCCATGCAGCAAGAAACATGACTCCATTATATAGTGCCTTTATGTTAGGCTGCTGTGATCACAACTCTACATGCTGTGATCATAGCAGCCCAATGGATAGAGACCCTAAGGTCTGCCTAGGAATGTCAGCCTGGTAGGAAGAGAGTGGTTCCATCAAGTGGTAACAAGTTCTGCCAGGTCCTGTTTGAGACCATAACTGTTTATTCACATCACTACAGTGTCTCCCACATTTTGATTCATGTCACAAGTGAAACTGACAGAACCAAAACTAGAACCAGCAGATGACCACCAGTCCCACCTGGAAAAAGACATGAAATAATATACGAGTAAGACACCAAACTGGGTATGGACTAGGTAACCAGTGAGAGGTTGCCAGTTAGTGGAATAGCTGATGTGCTGATGTGCTGATGTGCTGATGTTATGTCATTATACTATACTTTATCTGGTGAGAAGTCAGATATTTTCATTTTTTATATTTCAGATTCTTGGAAGGGTTTCTCTGGGCTCAGAAAATCCTCATGAAAAGTTTAAAGGTTGGAACTTAGAACCTTAAAATTGAAATGATTCTTCACATTTTAGATTTTTTCCTATGCATGGATGTCACAATGTAGTGGACATATTGGTTGCAATCTCTTGTCAGTTTCAAAGTTGATGGAAGGGAAATCAAACTACAGGCTTGAGTGATTGACTGAATAGTTTAAAGGTTTTGCAACCACTTAATGCTTATGTGAAATGGGCTAAAATAATTATAGTTGTTACTAAAGGGTTTAGGGTAGTCAAACAATGTGCATCTTCTTGGGAACAAATGGATGAAGGGCAAAGAAAAAGCTGATATGAGTCATGAGACTTGTGGTACAAATAGGGACTACAAAAAATCTTGCGGACTTCATGAAAGCTGTGAAGAAACATGATACAACCCCCCTCAGAACAAATGGGTGCATTGCAAGCAATGTGCGACAGTGATTGTGGAAAAAATTAGGACACACCATACCATTGTGGATTGCCTTGGCAATGTGCATGTGACCTGGGGCCAGGGACTGCGGGCCCCTGTTTTTTTTTATAAGAAGCAAGGTATCTCAAATGTTGCCTTGTGAGCCCTACAAGAGCGAAGTCTCAAGTGTTGACTAAAGTCTACAATACTATAGCTAGACTCCACACTGTACAGTTGTATCCGTGGCAAAGCTGTATTTGAGGAGATTTTTCCCTTGCTTTTTGAAAGAGAAAAGGGGCAGGAGATGAGGAGATGACCAACAAAAATGCGGAAAAGTAAAATCTAGAAACGGCAACATCCATATAAGGATGCCTCGCCTATAACTAGGATCTTTCACTTTAGAACATGGCTTTCCAATGGCCAAATAAGGAAACCGTTGAAGATTAACAATCCCAACAGGACTTTGACAAAAAGTTGTGCGTGGAGAAGAGAGAAAAAGGATGCGTTGGAGACTTATTTTAAGCAGCCATGTCTCGTGGAGCTCCAAAACTGGTATAGCAGGCTGCAGGATCTTGCATTTCCGTCTAAAAACAACTTTCTGTCTGAGTGTTTCACAATCACAAGTTGTCATAAAAGTTCCGGTCAAATCTATACATAGACAATGGCGTAAACCTGCCAAATGATTCAACAGCCATGCCTTCACAGCTGCTTATCCCAACACTTAAATTGTGGGTAATAATTGGATTGGAAACTGAAAAAGTTCATCATAGAAGACCCGCATTCTAAAGACGCTTCCAAATGCTTCTAAATCCAGGGAAAACAAAGCAACCCTGACTAAAACATATTTTTCTGTTTATGTGATACAGAAATGAGGTCTCAAAAACCCCCTCTTCACACTTCTGTTCCCCCAAGTGGAATTAATGAAGTTCAGCTGTTTACATATTTATTGAGTAAAATTTCCTCAGTTATAATATTAGTAAGTAATTTGACCATGATGATGGTGTCCAAAATATTTTGAAAGAGAATGGCCATCATTGACCTAAGGCAATAAGAGATCAATATGAATACCCATGAGGGTTTTGACACATAGAATAAAGTCTGTAAACCACTAGCAGAAAATTTCGAGTGTCTTTGGAGGGCACAATATAACAAGTGAAAAATTTCCTCCACAAAAGGCCGGGCATTCTGTTTTTGAAGTGCCCCACTCACATCCTTTTTTTCTCCAAGGAAGAATGAGAAAAATTCTGCCAATGCTTTATCAGGTAACACGCCCCTGATTTGTGACAGATTTGTGAATTGCTCACACCTGTGCCATCTGTCATAAGCCACTTCGCTTGGAACTTTTTCCATCCTTCTGCGTGTAAGTCATTGCTTTGGTTTGGTGTTATTTACTTTGGGTGACAACATCAAACACCTCCAATGGTAGCATCATTCCCTCTTTGCACTTTTTTGACCTACTGAGGTGCTGCTAAGGTTGATTAGTTATTCTACCAGCAATATAATACAATGAGAAAAACAGTTCTAGTGGTTACGTGGTTAATTGCTATGATGATATTTCATTTAGTGTCCAAATTGGCCCACAAAATTAAATATCCTCCAAAATTAAACCACCCACCAAATTTGGCAATGCTTCCACTTCAAATTGTTCCTATGCAACCCAAAAAAGGCAAGAATAAACATGTCAATAAAGCACAACCGATCCCCTTTCCTTTCAAGGAACCAATCATATGCCAACATCTAAACAAATCAACTTTTCTACACAGAATCCAAGTGTCCCTGATAAACTTGAACTACCAATGTCATTTGAACAACTGACCACTGACCTTTTATGTAAACCGTATGCATTAGACAAGTGTTTACTCGTTATTCAAGCCTGGGTTCCTTAGAAAATCAGCCGAATAACCAAAGTTGCTAACCCCAGAGGTTTTGTCAATTAGCAATAGGATCATTTCCCCCAACAAATCCAGCCACCCATTCAAATCAATCAGTATTTAGAGCCACTGCCAACCCTAAGGTTTTAAAACATGAGATATTTTGGTGCAACAATAATTTATTTGCACACCCAACTAGGTCAAAGGCAGGTTGGCCCGGTACATTCTGTCGTACTTGGTGGGAATAATCTATCCTGACCTACCAGGGAGCCTGGTGAACCAATAGAGCCCATCTTGTAGAGGGAACAGCACTACGGCCCTAGGGCTTTCAACTGTCATGCAGCAGCTCTAGGTAGCCTCAAAGTGTCTCTTGGTATGACGTTGGCCCTCTGTTGTTGTTCCTCCATTTCCCCTTCTGGGAGGGTGCTTTTTCTTTGATGAAATTTGTCAGGGTTTTATCGTTTTTTAAAACTATGATTCTAAGACCAACCCAGTAAGAAAGACATTGCCTGTGTGCAATTTTGCTCACTATCCACGTGGAAACAAATTGTGAACAACAATGAAAAGGGGTAATTATCGAGGAGATTTTGGTTCGTATTTCCAGATTGGGAAAACAAGATATTTTTGGTGTTCTTTCAATCAAATACAGCACAACTGTTACTCTTCCTTTTAGAAGAATCTGCTATTGAAAAAAAGATGATGGCATGTAAACGTAGGGAACACTTGTATCACAACCTTTTGTGACCATAATCAGGACAGAGTGATTGGGGAACAAAATGGGACCTGGAGTCAAGTTTGAACACCTGTTTGCTTCTTTGAGAACTGTGAAAACAGATGGCAATATTCGACAACTTGAGTTGCTGCTAAGAAGTATAGAGTGTTCCAGTGTTGTACTGGTATGTCCCCTTTCATATGCCAGTTGGGTACTGGTTTTTTAGTACTTTCGTATCAGCCTGGTACTGGCATTATCGATTTTAACACTTTCATATCAGTCTGGTGCTGGTATTAGACTGGTTTATTCCCGGTATGAGGTAGGCATTAAACATGGTATTGATACTGGCATGAGGCTGGTATTATCTCAGATTGGTATGAGGCTGGTATTACCTCAGGTGCTAGCAGATTGGTATGCTCTTCCATATCAGTATACATACCCATACTATGTACCCAGGTTGCTCGTTATATACCAGTACAACACTGGAGTGCTCCCCCTTACAGATACTCCATATCCATAAAGTAACCTCACTGACTTCTGATTTCTAAAAAGATCTCTTTCTTGTGAAGAAACTACCAAATGATGAGTAAGCAATGTTCTAGAAATGAATCATGCCATTTTAAGTATATCTATTTACAGTAAAGCCTTCCATCTTTGGCCTTTAGCAAAAAGGTTTCACCATTTGGTGATAGGTGAGAAGGTCTTTGTGATGTCCTTTCCACAATATTTACTCTCTTTTTTATTCCCTCTCATTTCATTTTGCTTTTTGTAATATTTTCTACGAGCTTCTCTGAGCTCTCCCTGATTTGTTGTAAATTTAAAGAAAACCTAAATACTAGGTGATCTGAGTTTTCACGTGTTTGAGCCAGGTGTAGCCTTGCTAAAGTGAACACAACAGATCCCATGTGAACCACAGGGCTTGGAAGAGCGATCTCCTAAGAGACGAGCGTTGCAAAGAATAGAGCCCATCTCTGGACAAGGATGTGGCGCTCAGTCTTTACAGTTCCAGCCAGTGTTAAAGTTTTCTCTATGGGTTTCCAGGAATTACCTACCCATGAAAAATAAATTGAAAATTTAATTGTCAGAAATTGTCCTGTGCCATATTACCTTTTACTTATTTGACAATTATTGTGATACAAATTTAGGGTTTTTATTGGTGTTGGGTGGATATGTAAGTTAGGGGCAGATGTGTACCAGGGTGTGTGAAACCTTAACCGATAGGTAGTCTTTGAGCTACTTGGGTGGGCATGTTTGCACTTGTACATAGGTGAGGCCTTTGCATAGACAGGCCTCTTGTATGTGAAGCTCAGCAAATGTACACATAGGGTTTTCTTGGTTGTTTAAGTGGTTAGGGCATGTAGATTAAGTTCTTAGTTTTTTAGGGTTACACATGATCTTTGTGAAAGTGTGAAGAAATGATGAAAATGCATCAACTTGGAGTCAACCAGCCTACAACCTATGTTGCAATGAAAAAAGCTTCAATCATTGGTGTTGTTTGATATGATCATAAAATCTAGTTGAACAACTATCTTTGCATTGATGTCAAGTAAGTTGCAAGTGGAGACAAACTTTACAAGTTTAGGTAAGTTCATTTTCTTTACATTTTTTTGTTTTTGGTTTTCAAGTTCTATTTTTCTCTTTTTACATCTTTATGTTTAGTTGGTTTTTTGTTTTTTCCTAAGCTTTTTATTTTCAAGCTCTCTTTGTTTGTGAATTCATGAACTATGAACCATCAAGGTTTTCTTGTTTCTTATTTCTTAAGCTTGTCAACTTTTGGCATTTGACATCATTTCAATATTAGTTTAAGGTTTTACATCAATTGCTCTTGTGCTTTGTTGTTAGTTGTTACAATGGCAAGTGAATGGGTTGGCAGTTTGAGGGGAACAAAATTGCAAATATCACTAGCTCCTATTGCCCAATGCTCACATGAGTTTGGCGATGTTCATGTTGGCAAAGTCAAAATTGAAATGGCAATGACACTCCATTTCAATTGATTTAATTAGTGAGCTAGATGCTATGAAGGAGGTTAGTGAAGAGGAGATCTTACAAGTTGAAGATGCATGACAACAACCCATCCATCAATTGTAGTGAATAAAAAAAAAGGTTTCCGTGATTGAAATCAACAAATATGTGGACATTTTCAAACTTATTGTTTTTTTATGTTCTATGAATTCTTCAAAGCCTCAACAAATGAGATGTGTTGTCTACCGTAAAATCCATCAAGAAGAGGTTAGACAACATAACAATCACCTTCACAAAGGCCTTATCACAGATAACAAACATCATGGAACAATAACAATGACTAGGCATGTGTTCATAGAACATTTTACCATTTTGAACACATATAAGACCCAAAGATAACTTATTACAATCAACATTGGTTTTGATGCCTAATAGTTTTCCAAAAAGTGGAAAAATATGAGAACCCATTCTATTGCTAATTTTTTAACCTATGGAATCTTTTATAAAAAATATAACCTTGCACAAAAGTAGTTCTTGAAGGATTTATGTCTTTATATAACAAAAAGGCATTCTTGACGCACCTTCACACTCCTTGAAAGATTCAAATATGAGTCCAAAAGTGGAAACATTTGAAGAAGAAATAGTCGGGGTACGCTCCCTAGTTCGCAACACTTTGGGGGTAGAGAGGCGTGCTGGAGCTCCGGGATAGGGACTAGGACGAGTGACAAGCAGGTCAATTATTCACACGAACTTTCACAAACCAAATAACAAGTTGGTTAGTGCATGGTTGGAACATTTTTGGTGCACGGACGAGTCACGAGCATACACGGACTCACAAGATTCATCAAGGCCCGAACTTGGGGGAAGCCACCACCTTCCCCTTTATAATATTTTCTATGCCTAACCACAGGCCCTGCACCAAAATGTCATTTTGTCCCAAAATTAAAATTCTTGCGACTTTGAAGGCCCATAACTTTTGTGCAAACCTCCAATTGAAATGAAGTCTAAAATAAAATTGTAGCCTTCGTCAAAATCTTTCTAACGGTATGTGGCATGCCACCTGCACACAAGTAAATCAGGGCGATTCTTGACTTTTAATGGTCGGGAATCAAATTGACACTTTGACTCCCGACCCTTCTTTCGGTCATAACTTATGTTTTAAGTACTCAAATGGGATGTGTAAGCCCATTTAGACATATAAATTCCAAGAGCTTTCCAATGGTATAAGTAATTTTTCAATCCAATGAGTTTTGACCTTTGCAATTGCTCTTTGAAGATTCAAGAGTACATTGGGACTCCAACTCCCAAAGTGGGAGCCCATTTGAGAGTGTGTGGGTTCATTTCCTCACACCTTCCTACATTCCCGGGAGCATGAAATGTGACTCTTGGGCTTCACTTTCAACATGCACCTTTGCAAGCCCTTGCCTTAGTCATGAGCCCAAAGTTAAGGTTGTGACACTCTCCCCCATTAGAAGAAGAGGTTGATGTCCTAATTGACACTTAAAAATTATTTCTTCAATGTAATTGTTTTCATTTAGATCATTGGCCATCAATTGCCGACTTCTATAGTAGGATTTTGCCTCAAATTAATTCAAACATTCTTAAATTCCAACATTTTCTTGGCAAGTCCAAAAGGGTCTCAAGTAAAACCCTTAACCCTTGTTTTGTCAAAAGGCCTAAACTAGCCTAGTTAATGAAGCCTTCATTTGGCAAACACTTATTCAGTCCTTCCCCTCATGAAAAACTTAAGCCAAGTCTAAGTTATTTAACATGATTCTTTTTTCAACCTTGCATCCCAATCATAATGATCAAGCCTAACTAAAGGTATGCCTATCAAGGTACAAAAAATGACCCTTAGGTTTTGTGAAAACCTAACTCCCAAGTTACGCAATTATAGTACACAAATGGGGTCATGACTTCTTGCATTGGCTGCCACTACCAACCAACCTTTTAGGATGCACTTTAAGCATGTGCACGTCCCCACAAGCTCACCTTGCTTACCTCCTTTTTTGGGGCCAAGGTTTTTCTTAGCCCCAAAATGGGAGTTCGATTTTGATTTGGGTTTATTCAAGAAAGTTCCGTTTGTCCATGCCATTTGATGGCTCTTTTAGTAATACTCATTATGTCCATGATGTAATTTCTTGAAAGTCTTTAACCTTTATTTCACTTGCAACTTAATGTGGTACATTTGTGTGATTTCCTACCCCACTAGAAGAAAGGTGATATCCTCATCACATTCTATGTTTCTTTTGTTTCCTTGTCGGTTTATTGTGGAATTCTTCTATGGTTTCTTGGGCATGTTCCATATCTAACGTATTCATCCAAGATGCCTTTATTGGATGGTATCCTTCCCACTTGACTAAGTATTTTCGCTTTTGCCCCCTTAGTTGCTTTGACTTGAACATAACTTCCATTTCAAATTCTGGTTTGTTATCAATGAGATTAGGTGGAGGCCTTGCGTTGTGCTCTTAATTAGGCCTTGAAACATCATGGGCGACCAAGTTCAAAAGCAAAACATGAAATATGGGATTTAAGTGCAATGGGACAACTAATTGCAAAAGAGATGACATGGCCATGAAGTTGAAAGTGTAATCACAAACCTTGCAACTAGGCCAAAATTTCTCATCCATTGCCATTGATCATCCTTAGTATGATGTGGAACCTCAATTTGTGACTACATTTGGGATAGTTCAATGTTTCTTTTTATGTTTTAAATTTGTAGCATGAGTTGCAAGGGGATGTGACAAGGCAAAATCTTTATGGCTATTTGCAAAAAAAATCAATGTGATGTAGGTGGTTATATTACAACAAAAAAAAATGTAAATTAGGTAAATCATTTTGAAGTTGTAGAGGTTGGAAGTAGATCCTACTTGGACCTTTATGTGTACAAGAGTAGGCTCCACACATGTAATGGTGTTCAAATTTTAAGCATCTAGCAAAAAAATTATGTTATGAAATTTGATGACATGTAACAATTTCAATTAAAATATTTATTCTATGAACCTTGCGAGGGATTTGAACCCCAGTCACAAGGACCTTGCCCATTGCAACACAAAATGCTTGTAGCAGTTTGACAAATTTAGTACTTTGATATACAAACAAAACATGATCATGTAAGGTAGAAGACACATTTACAACTTACAAGTTACAATTTTTAGGGTTCATATACTCCAAGGCTCAAGCCCATATAAGAAAACTACATACATCACCAAAAAAATCAAAGGTTGGTTCACATTTGATTTTGTTGTGATTAAACAACAAAATTTGTTGTGATTAAACAACAAAAAATAATAACTTGTAATTCACAAAATGTAAGTTATAACTACAAACCCCAGCAATCATGCATTCATTCCTATCCTAACCTTGTTTCCATCATTCTAATCCATAATAACAAGTTGGAAATGAAAATTTTCTTTAATGAAGAAATCTTGAACAAACATGTGGATGGCAATATCCAAATTCCTTACTAATCAATTCCACAACTTGGACTTCATAAAAATTAAAGTGGAAAGGGTTTTTCATCTTTCGCATTACCAATGACATGAACAATTGCTAGTTCAACAAGTCGCATAAACTCAGAGAGACGGTGAATCAATAGATTGTTTGTGGCAAGCTAATGCCACAATTTAATCATTAGATTTTCATCTCTAGGTTTTGCCATAGCCTTAAAAGCTTGACTCTTCATAGTTAGCTTGAAGAGAGAGGTTTGTAAATCCAAAATCTCCCCTAAAAGTGCCTCAAAAACCCATATGCCATTAACATTAAGTTTTTGGGATATGCAATAATGTCATTTGATCAGGGATAGAAGTCCACAAAAGTGGACTCACAATTTGGTTATAACTAGTATTGTGGGTAGATAATACCAAGAACATTCATTAGCTCATGATTTAGAAACCTTTGCTTTAATTTAGTGACCAACAAATCATAAGCATCAGTGCATTGAGCTTTCACAGATGTGATAGCTTGATCAAAACCCTCCCAAGTAACTACATAGTGGATGCTAGTTAAAAAATCTACACAGTGGATTATGTGAGATTGTCCAATGATATGGAAAGCCAGGTGTTCTATCCCAACATTTAGGTCAATCACTTAATCTTGAATAACCCTACAAGATGAATTTGCAACATCTATGAATTCAAGAAAAATTTTAGGTCGGAATGAAGTGGTTGGATCAATGTACATTTTGTACAGATCAACTTGGCAAATTTTAATAGTTGCAATATAATCACAAACAAAAACATCCTTAGCCTAGGCAAATTTCATCAAAGCATTAACAAATTCCAACATAGATAAAATACATGGTAAACCCAAGATTATACCAACATCACATAGATTCACCAAATTGGTCTTGGCTACCTCCACAGACCCACTATCAATTGCCATTTTAACAATCAAGGTCTTGTATTTTTTCCCAACCCGTTTCAAAGGTGCTAACATATTGATCCACCTTGTTTTCACATTTTGGAGGACTTTCAAACCTTTTATTTCCATAATTTCAACAAATTTTGTGAATTCAAGATGACATTTTGGGGAGCTAGAAAAGTACCCATAAAGTGAGTGAAAGAAATCCTCCAAATTGGAAACCATTAGCATGGTTTGTTCTATGTGCCATACAATGGATTCCAATGAGGAAAGGTGTCTGTTGGGTTTTCATCAAAGTAGTAACTCTTAATTTGACCCTTCAACATTTAGGTCAATCACCCAAGTGTTCTGTCCCATCATTTAGGTCAATCACACCATCAACTCCTAAACACATAAGACGTTCAAAAATCTGCTCATTACTCAGACCACCATATGTAATGAGAGTAGCCAAGATCACATTTTTTATGTCGACAATAAGTCCACCTTTAACCAAATGCTCAAGTGTGAGCAAAATGGGCATTCATTTCCAACCTATAACCACATAACAATGGATAGAAATCCAACTTTGGTTATCAACTATAGTCATTTCATCTATAGAAATATAAAGGAAACTTGAGGCCATAATAAATTTTTTAATGGCAATCAATACCACACAATGTAAACCTTTTGCAATTTCCCAACCTACACAATCACTCCAATGCTTAAGAGGGTTGTTAGGCACTTTTAGGAATGCAAATGAGGATTGCATTTGCTCATATTTAGTCATGGGTCTACCTTGGGAAAATAGGGGGAAAATGAGTGGAAATTACATTTTTTTTTCCCCCTTCCCACCAAACCCCCCATAGCAACTTGTTGTTAAACAAAATCCTTACCTCTTTGCACATATAGCTTTTCATTAAACACATGTTGATTTGTCTTCAAAAAATAAAAATCCCCAATTGCCATACTCATTGATGCAATTGTGGCCTTCCTTTGGCCAACATGTTTCCACAACGAATCCAACTTAAGCACAAAGAGTTTGTTTCGCCCTTCAATGATAGTGCACTCTTTGCATTTAACTTGTGTGACCTTCCCATCAACACCCACAATAGACTCTACCTGAGGCAATTTTGCAACCCATCAATCTTGGAAACAATAGTTCATCTCATACATTTTTTTTTACTATTTGCTAAATTTGCCTCTACTTGAGCTGAATCAACAACCATAACAACAGACTCAACATTTTGGCTAGAACTTGCAATAACAAAAGGATCCACAAGAACACAATCAAAGAAAAAAAATTGTGTTTGAAGTTTTTGGGCATAACTAAAGGTGATGCCATGGCAAATGTAACAACAAAAATAAAAGTTAAAATTTTACACTTCAAATCAAAAACCTTAAACTTCCAAGTGTAAGTGACTCAACAATGAACATTAAACAATAAAATTTGACAATGAACATTAAGCACTAGAGTCAAACAATGACCATTAAGTTAGATTAAACATTGGCAGTGACCTGTAAACACTAACACCAAGCATTGGCAACAACCATTAAACATTGGGCATCAACCACTAAGCATTGGTAGCAACCATTAAACATTAGCAACAACCATTAAGCAAGCGTTAAACATTGGCAACAACCATTAAGTAACCACTAAACATTGATAGCAACCACCAAACCATTATTAAACATTGGCAACAACCACCAAACAACTATTAAACATTGGTAACAATCACTAAACATCATAGTTATGACATTCTTGGTGCGAGAATGTTATGGAAGCCCAAAGAAGCAAGAATTTTTTTTAAAATTTAAAAAATTTATAGATCAACCAGTGTAATTTGGTAAACATTCGCGGGTAAAGAATGTTATGACAAGGTGCTAAATGAAGAATTTTAAAGAATTTTAATGTGCAAAATGAAGAATGTCATAACTATGCTAAACATGTGGTAGGAACCATTAAGCCACTACTAAACATTGGCAACAACCAGTAAACAACCATTAAACATTGGTAGCAACCATTAAACAACCACTAAGCATTAACAGTAACCATTAAGCCATTAAACATCAACATTAACCATTAAGCATAATTAATAATTAAACATCGATAGGGCAACAACTAGGCATTGGCAACAACTAATCATTAGCAATAACTAAACAACTAAGCATCAGTAGAAATTAAACATTGGTAGCAACCACTAATCATTGACAACAACCATTGAGCATGTAGCAGCAACCATTAAACATCGCTAAGCATCAGCATAAACCATTAAGCATCAAGAGCAACCACTAAGCATTAGCAACAACCACTAAACATTGGGAGCATTGAGCAACCATTGGACTTAATGAACGATGAGTTAGAAATGTAGTGTGTTTACCACATGTTTCTAGTTGAAATTAAAATTGGTTTATATATACATAATCACTCAAACCGGTCAATCTCTAAATTCAAATCTTCAATGTTCACAATCTCGATCTTCAAATCTACAAACCATGGCTACAACAAAATCAACATTGATTTTATCGTACCTACAAGCTCTTACCAAGCTTGAAAGAAAGTACAAAATCCAGGAACGCATATTGCACAAAACTTACAAGTTGTTTGAACCTTGTCACTTGTTACATAGCACTATAGCCCACTTCATTTCACAAATGATTTGATTCTTACAATGTACAAAATGAACATTGAGCATTGAAGAACTTAGGTTACTAAACTTCAAAGTTCAACTACCATAGTTCCACAATCCCTTGGTGAATTGGTGACTACATTACACTTGAGTGCATAGTAGGAGCTTACTAGCAATGGCATGTAGGAGATAATAAATGGAGTTGGCAAACCAACTATGCACATTAGTAATATTGATGGTTCTTCCATCTCCAAAAGAGGTGAGAAGATGCAGTGAAAATAACGGCAGAAATGAAAGAAAAAACCACCTTTTCCTTCCTAGCGAAAGTAAAATATGGCAAACCTTAACCTTATCAAGGAGTGAACATGCACATACACATGGCAAGTAGAGGCCACATGATGGTGACAAGTGTCTTTTTTTCATGGGTGTTCATGCAAATTTCTTGAGCAATTTTTGAGCAATTCAGCAAATTATTTCAAATTTTCAACTTTTTTCAAACTTAGGGGTTGCCAAGGGGTGACACAGGTAGGGATTTGGCTAAAATTTTCTAGTTAAAGAAACATTAGGATAGTCCCATGCTACTAAATGTCCCATTGATGGGTGGTTCGGATTTAACCACGTGGTAGTTTAAAGAACTAATGACCATAAAACACTTGATAATTTTCCATTTGTTCAAGAAAGATAAATTACAATTATAGTAGCTAAATATAATAATTACAATAATTACATATTATAAATAATTATAATCTATCCTAGGTTAGGCAAGAATATAATAGATAACCTATTTTAGGCTAAGCTAGAATATACCTAGCATAGGCTAAGTAAGTAGGTAGGACCCTATTTAATTTTTTGCAAACAAGTTTTTTTATTGGCTCATCCCAAATGGCACATGCATTATGTTTATAATGTATGTACCATCAATCTAATCCACTCATACACTTTACAAGTTTGAAGTTGTAAACAACCAATTTTAATGAAAGGGAAACACTACAACACTATAACACTATCACATCCTTTGTCCCACACAAAAACAATATCATGTATTCACACAATAAAATATTTACTATTTTTTCTAACTATTTATTACCTATCCTATTTACTACCTACTACCTATAAACTAACTTACCATATTAATTAATCAATTAATACGAAAACACTATGACATATCCATGTAATAAAAAAATTATTATTTAACCTAACTACTTACTACCTACTACCTACCCTATTTATTACATACTTAGGCTACACACCTACTATTACTACCTAGCCTACATTTTGTAAACTAATTACCTAACCTACATAGGGCAAAAACATGGTAAAATAGACCAAAAAGGTAGCCTGCTTAAAATCTGGCAATTTTTGACACATGCATAGAAAAATAGATAAAAAAGATTTGTAACTAAAAAAATAAAACCATCAAGACCTCCATTGGGTATGTGGTAAGTTGAATACAAGATTTCAATGTTAATCTAAGTCTCTATTGATTTGGAAGTAGAAAAAATCAATATTTGATCTATTTTCATGTACTTGCAACCAATTTTGTAAAACCCAAACATCTATGCAAGTAGATTCATTTATTTGAAATCTATTTAAATGCATATTAAAAATGTGGTTCTTGAACTTTATTAAAATAAAATAAAAGAATATCCTTATACCAATCAATGAAAAAAATAACATTTAAAGCCAATTTATGTGTACTTGTCATTTTTTGTGACAAGCATCACCAATTGTTTACTTTACCATGTTTTTGTCCCTTCATTAATTAACTAATTAATAATAATACAAAAAATTATTATATATCCACATAATAAAATATTTACAATTTAACCTACCTACTACCTAGCTTATCTAATTAATTAATTAACTAATATAAAAACATGATCACATATCCACACAATAAACTAATCAACCTACCTATTACCTATCTTACTTACTACTTACTACCTAGCTTACTTAGCTTAATTCAGTCTAACCTTAATAGCCTAGCCTACTAGCTATGCCTAGTAAATTGGCTTACTACAACTTATAGATAATTTAGGCCAATCAATTAACTATGTAAACTAAGCTAGTTTACCAATGTACATAGGCTACTTAAGTTAGTTTAACCTATTAAGCTTACTTAATTTAATTACCTACTAGGTTATAATAGCTTATTCTAATAACCTATTAGCCAATAAATTAATTTGTAAACTTTGAATTGCACTAGCAAAAATGTTATGTGTCATTTAGTCATTTATGTATAGTTGCAAAAACAATTTAGTTATTAATCATCAATTGATGTCACCCATAATGGATAACCTATGTTCATTTTTCATCAATATTTTGATCTAAATTTATGGTAGTCACACATTGTAATTGCATGTATGACTAAAATTTAGATTTATTAAAGTTTAGTCGCATATGGGACTATGAACATTTGCACCTAAGGTGCCACATAGGACCGATAGAAAAGTAGTCATAGATTGAATTATTTTGGACACTAGTCGCATACTAGTTGCACACTAATCATACACATATGGTCTAAATGGACAAGATTTCTTTTAATGTTCCTACCATGGATTCTTACACATTCACAAATTATGTGAAAACTTTTGAAGATTAATTTTTAAATTTTTCTTCACAAATCTATTCTATGAAACTATCAACTTTTTATAACAAGTTGTTCTCTTCAAATGAAGGTGTTTCCAAAGGTTCCAAACATCCATTTATATATAAAACAAAAGAATATAAAACATGAAAGTTTCTAAAGCCTTACAACTCACATGCACTTAAAATTCAACATGCACATTAATTTGTGGCTTGACTTGTTTAGTGAGTCACCATTCTTGAATCATGCATATTAATTTGTGCTATAATTTTTTTTAATGAGTCACCATATTTGAACCATGTACATTAATGTGTGCCAAGACCTTTTTAATGAGTCACTATATTTGAACCGTGCACATTAATATGTGGCAATTGTTTTTTAATGAGTTATCGTATTTGAATCATGCACATTATTGTGTGCCAAGACTTTCTTAATGAGTCACCAAACTTGAACCATGCCCATTAATGTGTGCCAAATTTTTTTAAATGAATCATCATGTTTGAGTTATACACATTAATTTGTGCCAATATTTTTTTAATGAATCACCATGTTTGAATCATGCACATTAATGTATGCCAAGACTTTTTTAATGAATCATCATATTTGAATCATGCACATTAATGTATGTCAAAAATTTTTTTAATGAATCACCATGTTTAAATCATGCACATTAATTTGTGCTATGACTAATTGGTGGTGACTCACCAAACCGTTATTAAATTATGAAACCTCATCACCTAATAAATTACCTATGCTAACCCCTAAATAATTACATAATTATCATGATGTACATCAAGTTAGAAGCCCAACAAGGTGAACGACCATTCTATTAAATATTTTTTTAGGGCATGGTCTAAAGCATAATCAATTTTAAAACAACACATTCACATTTTGATTGCATGCATACACTATGAGAAATTGTGTCCGTGACAACTTGATTACCTCACAATTAGAGTTCCAAAACAATTAATATACAATTGCATTACAACTATCCCATAAAAATACAACAAATTAATAAAAAAATGTCATGTCAAAAAATCAAGGAGTTGTATTATAGTTGCAAATTAGTTGCAAGATGTATATTTATACAATACAATTTACGCATCATATATATGCTTGTAGTGAACCATGTTTGACTTTGTTGACAAGTTGCACTTTAGTCACATGTAACAACTACATCACAACTATGATAAATTTAATTACTAATCAATGACTACTTTGCAACAAATGTATGGGTTTGAATAACACATGTAATCATGCCATGTGTATACATTTCCACCACCCAATATATATGACATTTCAACTTGTTTGCAACTAGTATGCAACTATATTTTAATTTAAAATTTGAAATTTAAAGATTTGAAATTTGGGTGGGAAACCTTTAAGCAAGTGACACATGGCAGTATATCAACAAATCTACCCCAATGCATCAATGACCTTCATGTGTTTATGTTTATTGTCAAGAAATTCAAAATGAATTTTTTTAAAAAACCTTTCTATTCAAACATTTTGTGTATTTCCTAGTTTTTTGGTGATGCAATTTTCATATCATGTGTTATAACTAAGTTTTTTTTTTTTTGGTTCAGTTTATAACTAAAGTTAAAAGGTTGTTATAAGTTATATTATTTATTTAAATAACTTGGAAATTGAAGGTTTTTATTTTTATTTTGGAGGTTGAAGGTTTTTATTTTTGCTCTTTGAGAGGTTGAAGGCTTTTGTTTTTTCTTTTGAAGGTTAAAGGTTTTTGTTTTTACTCTTAGAGAGGTTGAAGGCTCTTATTTTTTCTCTTGGGGTTGAAGGTTCTTATTCTTGCTCTTAAAGAGGTTGAAAGATTTTATTTTTGTTCTTGGAGGTTGAAGGCTTTTGTTCTTGCTCTTGGAGGTTGAAGGTTCTTGTTTTTGTTCTTAGAGAGGTTGAAGGTTTTTGCTCTTGCTTTTGAATGTTGAAGGTTCTTGCTCATATTTTTGAATGTTGAAGGTTTTTATTTTTGGTTTTAAATGTTGAAAGTTCTTACTCTTATTCTTGGATATTGAAGGTTTTTACTTTTTTTGTTTTCATATTATAGGGCCAAACTTTCATTATGTTTCAATCTATCAACATCAAAATTATGTATACAAGGTAAGATTTTTTCAAAAGTGCCTAAAATTGTCATTCAATTTATTTGATTATAAGCATAGTATTTGATTATATTTGCAAGAGTACAAATTATAGTTTAATTTGTATGAATGTTCTATATGTTGCATTTTTGTGACAAATAAGTTGCATGTTAGTGGCAGTATAGTTGTAAACTAATTTTAGTCAAGTTGAAGGGATCATTTACATATTTTTGACATTACAATGTTACGATATGCTATTGATTTCATTTCACATGTGTAATTAAATATCATAACATGGTAGATTTCAAGTAGATAAGGTGCATTGAAAAAGTTGCATGGCTCAAGCTCCATTTCAACAAAAATAGAAGAAAACATTCATTTATGAAGCATAGTGTTTAAAATGATAATATTTGATTGTTGTGGGTCATCATTTTTATGATATGACCTTTTGTTTAGATAAAGAAAAATGCTCGTTATATATAGCTTGGGCATTATATTTAGATTCATAGTTAAATGGTCTTTTGATAAAAACATTTTTTAATTTTTTTGTAATGTATTCTTCAACATGGAATGTAAATGTATGTAAAGTTTCAAATCCATTTCATATTTATAAATAATGATGTCTAATGCAATTCAACATTATCTATTATAATTAAAACAACATGATAATGGTTGTGTGGAATTTGGATAATTCCATTGTAAGTTGCAATTTAGTTGCAAAGGATAGGAACAAAATTCATTGCTCAAATGGATGAGTGAAATAATAAAGGAATAGTCATCGAGCTAATTGTAGAATAGTTGTAAATAAGTTGCAAAAGATTGGGATAGAATCCATTCAAATGGATGAATGAAATAATGAAAGAATATATTTGTTGAATTAGTTTTTAAATTGTTGTAAATAAGTTATAAAATATATGAATAAAATTCATTCTTCAAATGGATGAATGAAATAACTAAAGATTATATTCGTCAAACTAGTTATAAAATAATTGTAAATAAATTACAAAAGGTATTAACATACATCATTCATCGACAAATGGATGAAATGCCATGTTGGAATATGTGTGGGAATTTGACATGGAAATTAATTGTAAAGAAGTTGCATATAGTTGCATGTGAGTTGCACCATATATATGATATTGAATACAACATAGGGTGTCCATTGCAACTAGTGCAACTTGCCCAATGGCATTCAAGGCTATATAAATACCATGAGTTGCAAGTGTTTATTGTAATTGGAAAACCCAGTTGCAAGCCTACTTGTAAAACCCTATATTTTTTCATAATGATAAGGTTTGTGAATTTACAAAAAAGACATTCACCACACAAAAAGTAAAGCAAGTAGAAGCCTGCTTCTCCCACTTAGTAAAAAGTAAAAAACATAGTTTGAGTGATCATTCATAAATGTTCTAGCCACATTAATTAGCCCAACTTCCTACCCCAATAGCTAGGGCACCCTTCCACAACACCCATTGAACCTTTTTCTAATAATTTAAAAAACTTTCATAAGATGGGAGGTGAAATGAAGGGCATTAAAATGGTAATGGTTTTCATAGCCATGGATGCATCTTGGTGGTGAAAAAAAAGAGAGAAAAAAGGTCCTTGGTTATTAATTTTGGCGCAATAATTACATTCGCTATTTTGGCAAGTGGCATATATGAATGATCACCCAAACTATGTTGGTAAAAAGTTTGAAAAATTGTTTGAATATAACATTGGAATTCATTATGTTTACTCAAAGTTGCATTACAAATATCATGGGTCATAATTATTATATGTCGTTTAACAAATGTTGTTTGGTTCTAATTGGCTTTTAAGAAAACCTTTAGTTTTTGGTCCATGTTAAGTTTTAATTTTGTGATGAACATTCAATTTTGGTTTTAGTGAATTATTATAAGTTGATAGAACCTTTAGTACAAATTTGAAGCAAGGTCTTTAAGTTATTGAACCTCTATTTTTTACAATTTCAAAATAATTGAAAGAAGTTTTGAAGCACCATTTTTGGAAATTTTTGCACCATGGCAAAAAAACCAAATAAAAAAGAGAAGAATATGGTGCCATAGATTCCTTATTTAATTTCTTGTTTCCAAAAACTTGATGAAAAAGATATCTGCAAGAAAAATTTGCCATTTTTTAGTTTTGAGGTTTATTTTGCTAATGTTGTACAATTTGTACAAATTTTTAAAATATTACTCCCAATTAATATTAAATCCTCCTTGGGTTGCTTTCCAATGATGCTACAATACAAATTTTTTTTTGAAAATGGTTTGAGGCCACTTAGTCCACACACAAACCAATATTTTAAAATTTGATAATAATATTGTTGTATTTTTGACTAAATGTTTTTTACTATAACCTTGCGGCCAAGGGAAAAAACTTTGGAATAATCCAAGGTTATATAATGTCAATTCAAATTTTATAATGAATTAAAATTCTTACTTTCTTATAAATATCCAAATATTATGATCCCACTTTCATTATCTCCTACTTTCATTATTTATATTTACAAATGATGTAATGTAATGTTTAAAAAATTGTAAACTAATTGTGATTTTTTTATTTCAATAAAACATTGGAAATCATTTAAAGGGTAAATGTAAAGTTATTATTTTTCATTTTCTACTTTTGTGATCATTCTAATTATTATTTTTTTCATGAACATTTTAGTTTTTATTTAATATCATTTTTTAAATGTGAAAGGTTATATGTAGCTTCACTTTGAAAGGAAAATTTTCAAAGGGTAAAGATCATGGTAAAGGAGGTGGAGATTGTGAAAAGGTATTTTAAAAACATTGGTAAAGGTTTTGCCATTTCATGTGATGGGGGAGTGAAGTGAGCTAGTTATTTTAGCACATGACATAGACATACAATTATGTGAACACCTTGAAACCATAGACTCTGAATAAATCCCAAGAACATGAATAAAAGACGTAAGCTCACTAAGTTTTCGAAAATATTTATGGATGGTCTAAAGAATCAAGACCTTAATATTGGCATTTATCTTCTTGAAAAAATAGTTGGGAAATTTTAATTTAATTTTATTGTTTTTCTCTACATAAATTTGACTAATTTTGCCATTTTTTTGGGAAACACTCACCAGATTTTTGAGATCACAAAACTGAAAAGAAATACCTTGGAGTCTAGACCTTCCACAAAGAAAAATTTACAACAATATTATACTAGTTGAAGTTCTAGTTCCAAGTGGACACAAATTGTGCACTTTGATTCCAGCAATACCTTTGTAGCAGGGTGTGATTCCTGTAGGAGTTCCATGGTGCAAGTCCACTTACGGACTAGGTAACTTGTGAGAGTGCACAAGTTATTGTGAATACTCTCAGTGTGTGATAGTCTTTATGCTCAGGCGTCTCGACAATTCCTAGTAACCAGTGTGCTTAAAGCCAGTTACTAGACATAACCCATTGTATGCGAGGTATGCCTACGAGTTACGGGACACATAAATGAGTTAACAGCTTCACCTAATGAGGAACCAGGAAAGTGCGAAAAGACATTAAAGAGGTATGGAAATGTCAGAAGGCAAGTGGATACATCATATATTCAGGGAATTATAATCCAATGGTGTGTTGGGAGCTCTTGTCCAATGGGGTGCTACCATGTTAGTGAGACGCTCCCTAAAATTGTTTATGGATATTTGGCCCAATCATGCGCCAACATTGATTTTTAGTTTCTACACTTGCATACCAAATTGCCTATGCAAGACGTATGCACCTACTAGAGGAGTGTCTAGCCAATCATCCAACCATCAAATGGATCATGGCCTGAACAAGGCTGTCGGCATTAGAATTCTGGTTCCAATGATACCAATTGGTCGGTCTAACTACACCAGAAACCATATTGCTACATGCTGCGTGTGGATCGGTCCACAATTGTTCCAGACTCCAGACCACAATTTTAAAGTTATTTCCTGTGAGTTATTAGTACACTACTTGGGGACCTATGATACTTGACTCAATGGTCCCGTTTGGGTAGGGTAAAGATCCTGCGTGGAGGCCTTGACAAAATAAAGGGCTTATGATGATGTGGTAGTCAAGTCCAGCTGGTATCTCAGTGAAGTGAATGGTAGTTGATTGATGAAGGTAATCACAGTGAGTAGTTGATTGATCAAGGTAATCATCTCACTGCTACCTCATGAGTTGATAAGTTGCATGTAAATCTCATTTTTCTTTTTCTTTAATTTGCATATGATATATAACTAGTAGAGGGGGGAGCAGGGCAAAGGAACGCCCATGTGCTTCTATTTTGGGGAGTGGGGGGCCAAAAGAGATTTTTTTTAAAACAAGAAAACTGACTGTGGGCACACACGCCCATGAGCACAACAGAGTTTTCCGTGAACTCACGACACAGCACCAGAACCGGGTGAGATTCAAAAACAACTGCAGAAAAGTACATTAGCCTTAAAGGCAGGGGGTGAAACTGAGAAATGCACCATTTTTTTGTGGGAAACTGAGTTTCATCCTCTTTTGACCCCTCTTTCACGTTTCCCGAGCGCCTCCATTGCTGCTGCATGTATTTTCACTGCTCCTACCTGTACAACCACTATAATTACCTCTAACCTTGTGCATTAAATGCTGAGTTTCAGCATTTCATACCCAGATTTAATAAAACCTCCTTACTTTGCGGACTCACACAAAGAGGGGATAGGGGGTGAAAGGAGGTCCAAAGCAGTGTTGTGCGTGTAAATGGTTTGGGACTCAATGAATTTTAATCCGTGTAAGTGTAAATGTAAAACTGTGTAAATTTATTTTATGACGTGTAAATCAATGTAAGTGTAAAATTAAATATATTAATATAATTTTACAAGGTCCAATAAAACAATGTAAATGTAAAACTAAACATGTTTATATGATTTTACATGGCTATGCAAAAAAATGTAAATATATAACAGTGTTACTTGAGGAGAGGAGATTTCATGATGTTTTTGATGATAAGCTAAAAGGGCCCATTGCAAAAAAAGAAAAAAACTCATCAAAATATACACCCACAACTAATTCATATGACTTTGCAAGAAGGTCTGGTCATTAAAGATATATAATAAAATTATCTATACAGTAAGGAAAACAATGCTAGAACCCTGAGTTTGATCATAAATAGGGTGAGATTTTTAAAAATGAAAAACACTAGCATTCAAGGGTGGGGGAACCTCAGTTTATGTGGTGAACTGAGTTTCAGCCTGTCTTTCCTTTTTCTTTAGCGCCTCCGTTACTGCTCCTACTTGTAAAGCTACTATAATTAGTCTTGAACCTTGTGCATTAAATGCTGATTTTCAGCATTTCATTCCCAGATTTAATAAATTTTTCTTACTTTACGGTTACCCCTGAAAGAAGGGTTTGGGGTGAAAGGAGGCCCAAAGGCTGGGTGACTTTACAAATAATTTTAGTAATTACACACTTACACTGGATTTACACGCCATATATACGGCAATTGACACTTACATGCACAACACTGGTCCAAAGACATGCACACAACTTCAATTGCATCAGCTTAAGTTCAGACGAGAACAAGAGTATTAGATTTTTTAAATACACAATAAATCTAATACCCAATAAATTTATAAATAAATATTGGGTATTTTTAAAAGTTTGGGAATTGTAATAAATTAATCTACTTTTAAATTTTCACAAGGTTTGATATTTCAAATCTAGAGGCCAGTGACATATCGTGTTTTTATTAGTTAGTGCATGCAAGGTTCAAAACTTTTGTTTTTGGTGATAGGCCTGGCTGATTGCCTGATCACAGAAAAAGTTTTGAATGAATACTCCAGAGTTTTGGGAAAGGGATAGAGAATGTAGTGCTATTGGCAATAGCATGGGAACTATGGGGACAACATAAAAAACATTTGACACTTGCTCAAGGCATATGGGATATGCTTAAGGAAGTATGTGAGGGGCCAAACAGGAACTGGGGGAACAACATAAAGAAGATGTGGCAAACCACAGGAGATAACACTAACCAAGATATGGAGGAAAAACTGGAACACCGTAGAGAACAACACCATTGGGAACATACATGTGCGGGAACAAAACCCTGAATCCAAAAAATCTTCCAGAAAGAGTAATAGGCAGGCCTACTCTACTATACTGACTTAGCTCATCCGAAAATCCTCCGGTTCCTCCTCTCTCCCCCATCCTAGAAAGAAAAAATAATGAGCCAATTCTACACGTACTGAGAGACCTCATTGGATGCACATAAAATATTTGCCTAACACTAGTCACAGCCCTTTTTGCTCAGGATAATGGCATGGGAAATATATTGTGGGGGAATATACTGATCTGATTGCAGGATTGTGGTGTCCAGTTATTTTTCAGAGTTTTAACCACTAGATTACTTGGCCACTAGCCCCCAGATGGCCTTTTATTTTGTGGCCCACAGGCATCCAATCACCTTCTCCATGGCGTGGGGGATTTACATTAAGGAGCTATTTGAATATATGGCGGGTACGGCGAAAGGGTAAGATACCTCAACCTCGTGACTCATGAGCAGTAAATGAAAAGGCCTGAATAAATGAAAAGGGCCTCTGCTGAAGCAAGCACCACAGCAGAGGAAAACGTGCGGGTGACGCGAAAAGGAACGACGAAACATGGATTCTGTCCGCGGCCCCTAAATTTTGGATGGTTGAATGCAGATCTGGCAACGCGTGCACAAGTCGACAAGCTGGGGATTCTCCAGTGGGCCAGGGCGAACGGGGGAAAATATTAAACAGGCCAAAGAAATTGATTGCGTCCGGTAAATCCGTACTGCCAGCACTGCATGACGTCAGCAACTCACCCTCCCCGTGCGCTGTCACCCCGTTCGCATAACTGCCACGTAGGCACGTTACGACCTCGCCCTGCGTAACATCCAGCCCGCCGCCATCCCATCACATCCATGGGAACCAAAATGCGGATCATCACATGGGCCATGTCATGCCATGAGCTAGTCCATTAACCTATAACCCTAAACTGATTTCCAAACCTATAGCCATTTCATGTGAGATGAGATGATGTCATGTTTCCAAATTTCAAAACCCTAAACCTTAAACGAGTCTACCATCTTCTGGCTTGTGTCCATTGTCATCACTGTACAAGGGTGAAGCAATTATCAATTTTGTAATTGTGCATCAATAATGCTGAACTTTTTGTCGTAAGAGACTTTAATTGGTTCACATGAGCAAAAGAAGGCCCTTGCCAAATTATTGCAATAGTTTGGGTAATGGAGGCAATGGAGTGAGAAAGAGTGTTGTAAGACATTCAAGCTTCAAGAAGATTGTTGTTCTAGTAAGCTTTTCGAAATTTTGCTAGAATCAATGGCTTTGAAACATTTGTGGAAGCACCTTCCTACAACATACAATATTTTGCTAGGGTGCTCATGGATGGCACGAAATCCTTCACAAAAGAAACACCTTTGAAACGCAAAATTTTAGTAGAGGAGCCTAAAACACAAAAATGTTTTTTTTTCAACAACTATTGATAGAAGGGAAGCTTCATTTAATTTTTATGGTTTTACAATATACAATGCAATTCTTTTCTTCAAAGCATCGTTGATTATATTTGTGGGGATTGGTGTGTCAGGTCTTCTAATGGTCTAAAATAACAAAGTTAGCAAAATTGGGAATGAATTGTCTTATACAAAACCTAAAGGTTTGGTGCGGTATTTTGTGAACATGGGGTACAAAAAGGTTATAGAACAATTTGTGATTCCACAGCTTTATAGTGAAACCAAGTTGGACTTTGTAATTATTAAGGTAATATTATTAGTTTTTTGAAAAAAAAATTAAATGTTAAATTTTGTTTAGTTCATAACAAGTTTGTGGCTATTGAAGTTATTTTGGTTCCATAGGTTGTCAATGTAGTGATAAAATGTCTAATGAAGCTCCAAAGAAACTAATAAAAAATATGCCAATATATGTTAGGTAACACCCAATGATAGTGAGAAAGTAGCAAAAGGACAACAAGATGTGTGTATCTACTATGGTTGAGAGTGGCCTAGCAAGTTGAAACTTTCAGAACACCACTACAAGGGTTGTGATGATGCACCTTTCTATCCAGATGCAAATAAACATGTGCAATTACCTACGTATCCAAATTTCGAAAATGTGTAGGAAACCAAGAAGCTAAAACACATGTTAGTTATTGAGAAAGGTTTTTCCCATTTGCCATTGAAAACCCACACGGAGATTGATGCGAAACAAGATCAAAAACTTGTAAGAGATATTGAACTCATCAGGCAAATGTGTTGGTTTAAAATGCTACATGATTTAAAGTCACTTGGGCAAAAACATCCTTGGGTGGACCATTAGGAACGTTACACCTTGATTATCCTGGACCCATCGAACTTTGAAAAATCATAAAAAAACACTTAAATAATTTTTTTCATAATTTTTTTAATGAGTACATTTATTAGGTTCCATAGATTTTGAAATTCCAATAATATAAAGAATATTGTGTATTTTTATGTTCCTAATCATTGCATTTAGAAAAAAATTCAGTAATGTAACGATGGCCACCTTTCCTTGAATTTTTTGGTTAGGAACACAAATTTGAAACATGATTTGAGAATTTTCTTAAATTTTTTTTTTCTAGAAGGTAATTTGAAAGTCATTCTATTTCTAAGTTTTTATTAGGAATTATTTGAGTAAGTATAATTTAGTTGTGAATTTCCAAATTTATGGCTATCAATTTCGGAAGGGGCCATTTTAATTACAATAACAAAATTTAAAAATTTCCATTTTTTAAAATTCCAAAATAAACTTCAAGCCATATATTAGTGCATGTAATTGATAAACATGAGGAAAAAATAATTTATAATTGTGAAAACATTTAAAGTAAAAGGCCCAAGAAAATGATATGTGCATTTTTGGTTCCTTAACCATTCCTTGAGGTGGTTCCTAGCGGTCCACCCAAGGATGTTTCACTCACTTGCTAGGTCAATGCAAATTATTGTAGGTGCACATTCATTACAAACATGTGTGAAACATCAAATGTGGAGTTCGCTAATGACGTCACTAATGGAATTCATTAAGATGTCAAACATGTTCAATGCTTGGGTAGAAGAATAGGGAAAAAAATGTTGAGTTTTTTGCTACAACTAACAAGGAAAAAATTAATGTTGTCAACCAAGGAACGACAAGGCAAAAAATTAGAACTAAATCGAAAAAGTTTATAAATGGGGTAGTTCAAAGACATTTGAAGAAAGGTGATGGGTATGTGGTAACCTTATCTAATAGTACAATTGAACAGAAGAGTGATGAGACATCTATTCCTAATTTTAAGTCCTTTTGTGAAGGAAAAGGACTAGATAGGCTACATGTCATTAATCTACCTTTGGAAGAACTTGCTAGAAAAGATGGGATACTTTTTTTATGAACATGGTTTGATCGTAGTATGCTCATGTTTGGAACAACAAAAACTTGCAAAAATAGATCGTAATGTGGCATTTGTTAAAAGAATTGAAACAATTCCTAAGTTGACATTAATGCCATTTGGGTTTGTAGCATAGGGGTTAGGGGACCCATCATCTTGGAAGGTTGTGGCGAAAATCTTGGGTCAGTTTTCTCGACTTAATTCCTCACAAATTTTCAATAAGGAGTTTTTTGAAATCAAGAGTGAACGCAAAGAAGCATTTCCATCTACATGCTTGGAAGTAGAATAAGAGGCTCAAATGGCATAGCATGTCCACCTCCTCCTCCTCTTTTCATGAAACAAATTCTAGTTCTATTTGTGTTACTACCGTACATGTTACAACATTATGATTGGGAGAAGGATACCATTGACAAATTCAAATCCAGGTTGGCATAATACAAACAATTCAAAAATGGAAAATGGGAGGATTGGGTTGAAGATGTCTTCATGTCTTTGTATAGGAATTGGTCATTTGTAGAATAAATATGTAAGATTAAAGTTTACAAGTATGTCATTTTAGTTCCATGTTTTTTTTGTTTTCTAACTTTCAAGTTGATAACTTAGGCAATAACACTACAATCCTAATTTGTTTCATCCTTGTTCATTTTATGTGAGATGCAAAAATTGAACCAATGTAGCAATAATGTCAAAAATGTGACCACCATATGTGTTGAACATGTGCGCAATTGTACTAATGTGGACAAAGAATTCCAATCACTGATTGAGTATGTTGAGCACAAACTCTTAGTGAAGGTAATCATGGTCTTCGATGCAACATGGAACGAAAAAAGGGTATAGGGTACAATCACGATTGGGGTACACAAAAGGAATGTCTCACCTCAAAATCATTCACAAGACACTACTTTGAATGACCACTATGTTTATCAATTCATTTATTTTGGTGAATTTATTTTTTTATGTAATACTCACATTCTTTGTGATTGAAATGGTTGTGATTGTTTGTGATTTGGATAATTTAAACATGTCCTTAAATGTCTTGGAACACATTTTAGGAACATTATCCCACTACGCAATTTTATTGAAAAAGAATCAACAAGAATAACAATATTTGTTCAAATTAATACTAGAATTTTTAATTTTCTTCATAAAAAAGGTTATATTAATTTTTTAAAATTATATTAATTATATTAATAAATATTTTACATTCCAAAGGTTTAAGGGGAAATATAAGAGATGTGGATCTATTAAAAAAGGACATTTTTTAATGTTTTTACTAAGATTTTGGCACTCCAAATGAGAGACTATCATTCTAGAAATGTCTTGGAGACTTGTGTTCCTTTATGGTTTATGCTTCAACATGACATCCAAAATTTGTTTAATTAATTGTTTTCAAATTTTGTAACATTTTTTGGTTGAATGATTAAACATACATGGCATCCTTTCATTGTTTCACATTTCAAAACATGATTTGGCCTTAGGACTCAAGACTTAAAACAAGATAGTCATGTGTACTTCATGGTTCTTGTTGTGTTACCCCAATCGTGATTGTACCCTGTAAAAAGTTCATGAATATATTAAGAAGAAAATGGACATTTGGGAAGCTCAAGTTGCCCCTCGTTTGGAGAAAATCACTTGGTGTTGGCATCCCATGATTCATATTTTCCACACTTAACATGGACACACAACAAAGTAGAGGCGTCAACTATAGTAACATCAATTTGTAACATGCAAAAGGCAACTGTGTTATGACCAACTCCTTGGGTTGCAATAATTTTAAAGATGTTTAGGTTTGCCCAAAGGCTTGGAGTGTTAATGTATGACCATGTATCAAAGGAGGGACTCATCAAAACATCCTAGAATGGATGGGATGGGTTTCAAATTTGGGCTATGGTGGCCAATCAAATAGATGTTACAAGAAGAGGGGTTTTTGTTGTTTGCAAGTTCGAAGAACATGCTAGGAATGGAAGCAACACATGGATGTGGCATCTAAAATCTTGAAAAGCCCTATTGACCAATGGTAGGATGAATACATCTCTTGGATATAAATGTGTATTTGTAAGCTATCCAAACAATGGTAGTGGCACAAGCAAGGGAAAATTCATTCAACTGTGGCAAAAGAAGGAAACTGTGTCTAAGGAAACCTTTATAATTATGCTTCACTAAGTGAAAGTACATCAAAGACCACCATGACATTGGGTGGATTATTTGCAATGTAGGTATTATGACTTGTTGATTAGATTTGGATTAGTTTAAGGTTTGGTTATATTAGGTGGATTTGGTGTAAGGTCAAGCAACATGATATCATGGTTTTTGTGTAGTAATATCTAAAACATTGTCAAAGAATGATTCAATTTCTATTTATTGAGATGTAAGAACATCAGGTTGTATTTTGTATTTAAAGGTGGTTCACTTGGTGTAATTATGTGTTTGTGCCTTTGTAATTGAGGTTTGAGTTGTAATGTCTTTGTAGAAATCTTGGGGGTAGAAATATGTGTTTACAAGGACATGATGTCTAAAATTTGCGAGTTCAAATGAATGTACATATATGCATTTGTTGGGTTTTTATACTCATGTTGTGTTTGAAACACTATGTGCACATTTGCAAATTCAGTATTTAAGTTGTAAAGTCAAAAGAATTTTTTCTAGTGGGTTAATGATTAAAGATAAACAAATTAATTTTAGAGAGCCAAAGTTGGATATGTTTAGAGAGAAACAAAGTTAAATTTAGAAAGAGAGATGGTTATGTCTAGGGGGATGAAAAGTGAGTTAAGTTTAGAGAGAAGATTTTTTATGTTTGGACAAAAAGTTGGTTATGTTTAGGAGAAGATTTGTAATGTTCAGCATGAAGATGAGAAGTAAGTTCTTAAAGAAAAAACTAAATATGTCTACAAAAGATATGAGTTAAATTTAGGGAGAAGGTTTACATTTAAAGATAAAGTTTATTATGTTTAAAGAAGGAGGTCATGTTTGGACAAAGATTTGGTTATGTTTAGAAAGAGAATTGGTTATGTTTAAAGGAGGGATATGTTATGACAAAGGTTTGGTTATGTTTAGAGATAAAGTTTATCCCTCATGTTTTTGTCTTTTAAAGATTTTACAATGCTTAGCTTCTAGTTTTTGTAAGTGCACTAGGACCAATTGTAGATGGTGAAGAGAAACACAAGGTGTTATTTTGCAAAATGATCTAGGACCATTATAACTTGTGCACCTCTAAACTTGGGTCTTCAAAGTCTACACATTCAAGATCAATGTTTGAAGGGGTCAAAACCCTTGATTGGTGGTGTATTGTTGCAAATGAAGGCACTACTACCACTCAATTTTGCGGCACAAATGTAATAGTGATGTTTTTAAACAAGATATAGGGGCAAGATATAGGGGCACAAATGATGTATGCTAATACCTTTTGCAACTTATTTACAAATATTTTACAATTAATTTGACAAATATAGTCTTTAATTATTTCATCCATCTATGGGTCTAACCATGCTATTGAGAACCACACATGCCCCTTTAGACCACTGCTTTATTCTTAAAATATTCTTAGAATATTTTTAATACATCTTTTAAACAAACATTAAATGTTTTTAAAGTTTTTAAAATTATTATTTTAAGGTGTATATTTTTTTAAATCCCAAATGTCATTAAAAAAATTTTCAAATTGTGTTTTTAGTGTCAAAACTATTTTAAAGCTAGTTTTATGTAGTTTTTAAGTAATGGTTACAAAAGGTTAAAAGTCCTTATACATATTTTTCACTCATTAAATTGATTCCAAATTTTTATGATATGTACATAATGTATTCACAAGAACATTTTATAAAATGTTACTCTATTTATTATTATCATGTTTTTTTACAATCCAAAGTTCAAAAAATTAAGTAGTGGTTATGATTGTTAATGGTACATGTTAGTAATGACTACATCCCCATTTGATGTGATTGGATTCTATCCCAATCCCTTACAACTTATTTACAACTAGCTCGACAAATATATTCTTTTATTATTTCATCCATCCATGTGACAAATGGATTCTAAATATCCTTATCTTTTGCAATTTATTTATAACTATTTTATAACTAGTTTAACAAATATATTCTTTAATTATTTCGTGCATCCATTTGAACAATGAATTTTTTTCCTATCATTTGCCACTAATTTACAACTAAAGATGAAATGAAAATAAAAGATTTAGTGATTAATTTGAAACTAGGTGTTTAAATTTGGGTTCAAAGCAATTGTATGGTAGTTGATTTTAATAGTAGTAAACAATTAAATTACAACTTACAATGCAATTATCCAAATTTCACACAACCATTATCATGTTGTTTTAATTATAATAGATAATGTTGAATTGCATTGGACATCATTAATTATAAACATGAAAGAGATTTGAAACTTTAAATACATTTACATTCCATGTTGAAGAATACATTACAAAAAAATTAGAAAATGTTTTTATCAAAAGACAATTTAACTATGAATCTAAATATAATGCCCAAGCTATATATAACCAAAAAAAATTCTATTTAACAAAAGGTCAGATCATAAAAATGATGACCCACAGCAATCAAATATTGTGATTTAAAACACTATGTTTCATAAATGAATGTTTTCATCTATTTTTGTTGAAATGGAGCTTGAGCCATGTAATTTCTTCAATTCATCTTATTTGCTTGAAATCTACCATGTTATGATATTTAATTACATATGTGAAATGAAATCAATAACATGTCATAACATTATAATGTCAAAAATATGTAAATGATCCCTTCAACTTGAATAAAACTAGTTTACAACTATACTACCAATAATATGCAACTTATTTGACATTAAAATGTAATGTATAGAACATTGATACAAACTAAATTATAATTTGTACACTTACAAATAGAATCAAATACTATGGTTATAATCAAATAAATTGAATTACAATTTTAGGTACTTTTGAAAAAATCTTACCTTGTATACATAATTTTGACATTGATAGATTGAAACATAATGAAAGTTCAGTCCTATAACATAAAAAAAAAAAACAAAAGTAAAAACCTTTAATATCCAAGAATAAGAGCAAAAACTTTGAACATCTAAAACCGAAAGTAAGAACTTTGAGCATCGAAGACTAAAAGCAATAACATTTAACATCAAAAAGTAAAAGTAAGGACCTTCAGCATCCAAAAGTATGAGCAAGAACCTTCAACATTCAAAAGTGAGAGCAAAAACTTTCAACCTTTCTAAGAGCAAAAACCTTCAACCTCCAAGAGTAAAAACAAAAGCCTTCAACCTCTTTAAAAACAAGAAAAAAACCTTTCAACCTCTAAGAGGAAAAGAAAAAGCCTTCAACCTCTTTAAGAACAAGAACAAAAACCTTCAACCTCCAAAAGAAAAGAAAAAGCCTTCAACCTTCTCAAGAATAAAAACAAGAACCTTCAACCTCCAAAATAAAAAACAAAAGCCTTCAATCTCCAAGTTACTTAATGAAAGAACTTATAACAACCTTTTAGCTTTAGTTCTAAACTAAACAAACAAAAGTAATTTTAATTATAACACATGATATGAAAATTGCATCACCAAAAGACTAGGAAATACACAAAATGTTTGAATAGAAATTTTAAAAAAAAAAGTTCATCTTGAATTTCTTACAATTTCTTGCACATGAAGGTCGTTGATGCATTACGGCAGATTTGTTGATATATTACCATGCGTCACGTACATAAAGGTTTTTTGCCCAAATTTCAAAATTTTAAATTTCAAATTTTAAGTTGAAATATAGATGCATATTAGTTGCAAACAAGTTGAAATTCATATATATTAGGCGGTGGAAATGTATACATGTGGCATGATCGTATGTGTTATTCAAAGCCATGCATTTGTTGCAAAATAGTTGTTGATTAGTAATTAAATTTATTTCAATTTTGATGTAGTTGTTACATGTGACTAAAATGCAACTTGTCAACAAAGTCAAACATGGTTGACTACAACCGTATGTATAAAGTGTACATTGTATTATATAAATATACATCTTGCAACTAATTTGCAACTATAATACAACTCCTTGATTTTTTGACATGACATTTTATTTATTAATTTGTTGTATTTCCAAGGGACAGTTATAATGCAGTTGAATATTAGTTGTTTTGGAGCTCTAATTGTAAGGTAGTCTAGTTGCCATGGACACAATTTCTCGTAGTGCAAGCTCATTCTTTTGTGCTTTTAGTTCCAAAACTATGCATTATTAATAACATGGCAATTTTGTCTTCCAAATTGTACTCTATTTCATAGATATTTTGTCATCCATAACATGACCATGTTTTATCTTTCTAAAGGTACGTGTTATTATCCTACACAAAATTGGCAACATGACACATGTTCATCTATTTGAGTTTTAGGCTTGGGATACATGTAATTGCTTTGTCCTCAAGCAACAATGCCTTCATTACCAAATGCGAACCATGGCTTTTCAACTTTGGCACTCCTTTTCACATGCCTTGAGTTTGTGTAGTCATAGTGATGCATTTCTAGTTGCAAGAATTGTGTTGGAGAATGTAAACCAATTTTTCAAGATGTTGCCTTGTGTTTGATTTTTCTTTATCAACCACCTTTGTAATGACATTGATGGCATTGTTTGTTGAATTTTTTTGATAACATAACCAATTGATAATTACATAAAAACACTAACTAATTAGCAAATAAGATCAAGTTCGAAAAACTTGTTGTCTGGTAATGACCTTGTGATGCACGTGAAAATGGGTCTTTGATCATTGTGGTTGTGGGACTGTAAGAGTACATTTATAAACATGTGCCAACATGAAAGTGATGTTTTTGTTTTTTCCCATATCAAATTAATTGTTGTTGTTATGGGTTTTGTTGAAATTTGCTAGCCATTGTGCAATTATTTCTTTTGTGTTCTAATATGAAATATGGCATAGATGTTAAAAACAAAAACCCGAATTTGGAAGGGTGTGATGAGTATAAATTCTAAATATTTTTCTACACCTAAAGGAGATGTCTAATTAATGGGTTGCAATGCAAGCATTTCAAACCTCTATTATATGTTAGATGGGAAATTTATGATTTTAATCTTTGATGTTACCATGTCCACATTCATTCCATGTGTTATGTATGAACATGTGTTTATGCTATACTCATTAACTCAATTTACTCCACGCTATGAATTTAGCTTCAAGGTAAACCTATGTTATCAACCCTATTATTAACAATTGGAATTTGTGATCAATGTATTTTGTCAACCCATTCTATGATTAGATTTAGGTGTTGGAGAAGAAGGTCAACTTGGAAATGCAAAGAAAACACTTGAGTAAAGGGCATGGGACCTCTAAGTTCACTAGTTGTTGCAATACATGAAGCTCCCTATTTGAAGGTAATTTCTATGATAGCTTGATGATAGGTAGTCTTTAATTTATATGAATTTTATGATGGTGGCTTGGAACCTCAACTATGGTAGTTACATGTACGTTGGTTCACAAGTTTGATACTACCCATGTGATGGCTGAATAGGAAAATGAATAGGGCGATTTTGCAAATATCATGGCTATTAATATGGATGAAAATGTTTTTATTATAATTTTCTTTTTAACTTGCACAATTTTTTTGTCCAATGTATGTTTTATTAGGCTTGCATTTAAATGTTCATGTTACAAAAATCCTCCCTCCAAGTTGTCAATGGAAACCAATAACATTATGTATGCCCATGGTTATGACTGGATTTAATGAAACAACATTGGTGCAACATGTTGTTAGTGATGATTTTGGTAAGAGCTAAGTTCAACATTGTTATTGGGCTTTTGTTTACCATATTATGCATAGTACCACATACCTAAGTAATTAAAAAAAATCACAAGGCTTCAATCCACTTTCAACAAAACAACATAAAAATGGAAACATGCACAAATAGACATCATTAAACAAGGAATTGATTGTATTGTGTATTATCAAGTTTGAATACAAGAACATCTTTCATTCTAGGCATGTCTAGCAAAGACTACTCTTTGCCCCTTATATCTCCATTCTTTTTCTTACTTCTTCAAACCTTTAGATAACTAAAGCCTTTGTCATTTCAATAGACCCATATGTTCAGCAGGTAATAGTAATGACAACCGAACTTGGTAGGGCCTTGTTGAATAGTACCATGCCAAATCTTGGTAAGGTGTTTACCTTAATTCAATTGGAACTCATGCATCGTTAAACTCCTCGAAGTTGCTTTACCAAGTGGTCTACTTTGAAAATAATAACATGTAATGTTGTTGGGCTCCTTTCGAGATGTGCTTGGGCTACATGTAGATTTGGTCCTTTTGTTGTGCAATGCCAAGTGATCGATGTCATTGCTTCCTTCAGTAGGTCCTTGAGTGCACAAATCTTTAGTAGATCTTCCAACCTTTGCACCCACTGCCATGTTTCCATGGAGTCCTCCTTCACCTTCTTCTCAATGGTGTCTAATATGGGATCTTTTCTGGCCATAACAAAAGTGGGCTTATGGTTAATTATCATGGTATGCTTCAAGTAATATTTGTTGTACACCACTTCTAATTTGTAGTAATATCGTAATGCATATGCACCCAAACAACCCATGAGATGCTTTAACACACCATAACCATGATTATTGTTAAAAATGATACAATCACAAAAAAATTATATATTATGTACTCATGAAACTCCGTATCTTATGTCTTCCACATATGTTCAAAATCTTCAATGAGGATTTGGGCATTGAGCATAGGTGGAGCAAATCCTATTGAAAGGCATGTTTGTAGGTGATAAATGAAGTGATACCCCTTTGGATGAGGAATAATTGGCACGGTGTATTCTAACTCTGTCAAAATATGCAGTATATCACTTAGATTACAAGGTTTTAGCCCAAGAATTTTCACAGTAGATGTTGAAAGAATAGTTCTCGTTCACTAATTACAAATGGGAAAGTGTATGTGATTTCGATAATGGTCCATCATGGGAAAATGATGTCATGGTGGAGAATCCTCATGTGGTTGGTTTGAAATCTTATCTTTCCCTACACTATCACCCTCATTGTGGCTTTTCTCCCCACTAACTCTTGCCACCCTCCACCTACTCCTTCCTTTTAGTATGTTCAACAAACTTAGTAATCGAAATTTTGTGCACAACATCTTTATCTTCCTCCAATATAACAAAACCATGTCCTTTTCACTAGTGAAATTTAATTAACATGACTATAAAGTCAATTTTTTTTTAACCACATAACTAACCATGTCCATTTTGACAAAACACAAAAGTAGCATTGTCTATTATAACTAATTTGAATTTCATTTTAATCAAAATAGACATTGTAATTTCATATATGAACTTTATGTAGTGGTCATGTGAAATCAACTTACTAGCAATGTGACTAAAATTAGTCAATTAATTTACACGTGTAATCAACGTGATATATGTATGATTGAAATCAGTCATTTATTTAACACATGTACAAATGTGACTAAAGTCAATCACTTTGATTACACGTGTATTATTAACATAGTTCGACCTCATTCAAAGGGAAAAAAAAATATAGCCCCCCCTCACTTTCGAGTTTCATATCTTTTTCATTACTTGTCCATTCTCAACGATTTAAAAAACTTCGGATGCGTTATCTTAAGCTTCACAAAATTTCTTTGAAATGTTTTTAAAAAAAATAAAAATGTAGAAAGAGTTTAAAGTCAAAAATGCAAGTTGGACTAACATGTGGTTAATTTCTACAAATCACTTGCTTCACTTTCAATGAGCATAACTTGTTGATTCCTTTATCAAATTAGGAATTTTTTTCACCTTTGGATTCTCAAGAAGATAATTACATAATATTTTTAAATCATGATGAAAATGGAGCAATGTACAAAGAAATACAATTCAAAAAAAGGAACTGAATTATTAAGTCGTTAATTCATGCTTGAATCACCCCACTTCGCTTTCAATGAACATATCTTTGTCATTTCTTTATCAAATTGAGAAATTTTTATAATATTGGATGCACAAAGAGAAGAATTACAAATTTTTTTTGAATGTCGAAGGTAATGGAACAATGTACAAAGAGTTTAAACTCAAAAACACAAACTGAATTATTATGTTCAGTTTTTACAAACCACCCTCTTCACTTTCAAAGGGCATAACTTGCTCATTTTTTCATCAATTTCAACATTTTTTGTACTATTGGATGCGCCAAGTGGAAAACTAAAAAATCTTTTTGAAGCTTAGAAGCAATAAAGTAATGTACAAAAAGTTGTAAATCTTATTCTTAAGTGTTTGGTGGTAGGTCTAATAAATTGAAAACTTCGTGTGATCAAGTTGTTCCTTAAAAAAATATATCTCATATTATTTGGTCATTAATTTCATTCTGAAAAGTATATAAGCAAGGGCCTTAGCCCTCAAAATCACATTTTAAAATGTTCAAGCCTTCTAGGTTAAACCTATTGCAAGGTTTAATTTCCAAAAAAAATCAAATAATTTTTTTTGATTTGAATATAATTGAAAAGGGAATTGATACATTGAAAATATTTTTTAAATAAAAATAAAAATATTTAAAAATATATTATTTAGATTATAATTATTTTATAAAATAATCATATTTAATCACATATTTAGTCACAATGAACATGCCATGTCATTACATTCATTCACACAATTAGACAAAATGGTCATGCCACATCATTAATTTAGTGACATAGTTTGTTATAATGGACATGCCACATCATCAATTTAGTCACATAGTTTGTTATAATGGACATGCCACATCATCAATTCAATCACACAATTTGTTAGAATGGACATGCCACATCATTGCATTTAGTCACACACTTAGTCATATCAGACATGCCACTATGTAATGTTTAGTCATCTTACATTTGTCTATTTTACTAGCACTTACTTATTTTAAATAATTGGTTTTTTTAAACTTGTTCCAAAATTGTTCGAAGTCTATTTTGACAAAAAATCCAATGCAAAAGGACTACAAAATGGACAAGTTTTGTAGTAGTGCTTTTCTTCTTTTGTCTTTGTGCTCTTGGATTCTTCTCACTCACTAAGACTTGTGTGTGTTGCATTAAGTTCCATTACCATGTCTTGCTTTTTTTGGTAATATAACTACACCATTAATAGTTGGGCTCAATAAGAATTGCTAAGAGCTCTTCACCTTGATTTTCAAGCAATTGATAAAAAGAGACTGTTTTAGCCGATTGTTCCAATGTTAGTGCCTTCCATTTAGCCGTTTCAACATCCTATTGAACCTCTATTACCTTTTGTTTGGTTATTTCCTTCTCTTTGGCACCTGCAAGTTGAATTTGTTCTTCCAATCCTTGTATATTCTCCAGAAGAGTTTTCTCACACATTTTGCTTGCTTGCATGGTGTTCTACTTTTATTTTTTGAGTAATTGTACTTCCGCCTCAAAACTTAGACACTTGGCGTGCCAAGCCTCCTTCTCAATTTGCATTTCAAGGAATTTATGCTCTATTTTCTTCAAGCACCCCATCATTGGCTCCATTTCCTCTTTGTGTTTAACTAGTGTTATGGTCAACACTTCTTCATGTCAAATTGTTGCATTTTTCATCTCTTCCACCACTCTAGTGAATGTGCCATCTACAATCATAAAGTTCTACTACAGAGCCTTCAAAGTCTACTTTACTTCCTTTTCTTCCACTTGGGTTTTTTCTAGCTTCTATTGAGTCTCATGGAGTTCTTGATCTAATTGTCTTTGAGTAAACATAAGACCTACATTATTCTTCTCCCATTCCTATTTGTGGGCTTCAAACTCAAGGGGATCAATACAGTGCTCAGCACGTTCTCGCTCATACAATGTTATGCCCTACACACGCTCCAACTTTAAGAAAGTTGTCGGATTATTTTTTTTGTAAGACCGTTTCACATCCTTACTTTCTTGGTTGATGCATGAACCAATTTTATAAGCTATATTTCCATGGAATCCTCATGCTTTGAAGAATACTTTACTTCTATTTCTTCTTTATAAAACCAAGTGCAAAGAGAAAGTTGAATTTGGCATCACTTGGTTTGGTAAGGTCTATTCGACCTTCATGAATAAACCCTAGTGCTTCATACTTGATAAGCATGCCTATCGAGTCTTATTGGGCTACTTCATCTACTTGTCCACTAGTGATTATGCCAGTCGATGTCAACTAGGTCACAAGGACTAATTTTGGATTCGATTGGACTTCATTTAGGTTGCCTACTGAATCTAGTTGAACATCCTTGGTTTTGAATTCATTTACCTCTATGACAGCCTTTTCATGAAATGCGTCCACCAAAGAAGTATCTTGTGTTTCCTAAGTGAATTGTTGGTCTTGCAAATTGGGTTGAAATGTAACCATTTCCTAGCTATGTTTATCTTCTTGCACATCATTTTGAGGAATGCCACCTTCCTATGTTGCTTCTATCAATGGATATGTTTGCTCTCGCACATGTTCCTTTTCCACATGTGGAATTTCCACTTGTGACGATGTGACAACCAAATTAACACCTACTAATGGAATCGATGGTACTCAAAGCATTTTTTCCTTGTCTTCTTTGGGCATTGAAGATGTGCGATTGGCTCCTCTTCATCTTCCTTCATGTACTTTAAGTGTAGTATAGTGCTTTGCCACAAGAGTAATAGCAAGTCTAATCAAACTATTCCCTACTTTTCTTGCCTTCCTCTATCCACTAACATCATATCCTTATGTAATCTTACTTTAAACCATTTGGCCCAATTGACTATACTTCTCTTAATGGCGCTTGTTATAGACAATAAGGTTCCTGAGATGTAACGATTACCTTGTTGAAATGTTGCAACTTCTGTTAATGCTGTTAATCGGATTTGCATCCCAAAAACACATACCTTTGCAAGGGTATAATTTGAATCTTGCTTGTAATGTTTGTCCTTCCCCCCTTCAAAATACTTTGACCATTTTTCATTATACGCTTTGTGCAAGTACTGTAAATCCTTTTGCTGGTAGCTTGAAAATTTTGTCAATGGTAAAAGAGTCCAAAGATATTTGTTTCCCATGTTGAACTCTTCCCATGTTGGAAACCTAGAAGTCGTAGATGATTTCTTTGATAATAGGGAGGTTGATTGTGTTCCAATTGAATCGACAATAATCGTCAAGCTTTGCTTCGATCATCTAAGCATGCTCCTCCCTCTTGGATGCCCACATTGTGATATACATGCACGTTGGAAAATGAATTTGATCCAACAACACAGACTAAATCTCCACGTTTGTGTCTTTCATCTTAGATTTCATCTTCTTAGCTTTAGAAGATGACCCAACTTCGAGTTTGTGCTTCACCATTGTTGACTCCAGGGGCTACTCCTTGTAATAGTTGAATTCTTTATTCCACAACATGAAAACCGTTGTCATAGTGGGTGGGCATACTAGTTGTTTGATCACATTTATAAAAAAAATAATCGAGACCTAAATGACGTATTGACTCTTCAATTTTTACTTCCTCTTCTATTATTCTTTCTACAAGCTTTCCATTTTGCTTTGCATGCCAATATCTTCAAACTTTCAAAAAACTATGCTCCAATTATTCGTTAATGTATTCTTTCTTTACATCAATAAACACTCAGAAGTTTGTAGTTTGCAAGGGTTTCTCAATATGTTTTAACTTCTCCCAATGGTTTGTAACACTCAGATGAAGGTGGGAAAAAAAAATACTACACTCAAAATCTAAATTGCTAGGCACTTCTTGCTTTGTCTCCCACTCTAGCTCTAAATCCGAAGACAACCAAAGCTTCTTTGAGGACAAGGTGTACACTGGTTGTTCTCTTCCACTTTTTCCACTTATGTATCTTTGTGTGTTCTAAATGGCTATTGAAGAATGTCTCTATTCTTGCACTTCTTGCCTATTATGATATTCCAAATAATCAAATGCTCCTAAGTTTTCCCACTTTACTAGCATTGCATGCTCGTTCCACTCATTTAAACATTCCATTTTGTTTGTCAATAACTTCCCAAATCATCGGAAATAACGTTATATACACCATAATTTATTATTTTCTTGATGTGTTAGGTATAAGGATGGTGGCCATAATGGCTTCATTGTATAATGATCTCCATATTCAAGGGTCTCTTTGTGGCCATGTCATAATGAATAGTCGTATTATTCTTCCCTTCATTATTAGCCCTAATCCACTTTTCCAATCTTATTGTAAATAGTTTTCCAACATTTTTGAGGTGATCATTTTTTGGAGTTTAAACCCTCATAGGGTTTTGCTAGTTGTTTCCATTCGTCCCCAAAGATTAGTGTGTCCCTATATTGCTTTGGTAGAATATTGTTTGATTTATTAATACTTATTGTGATTACGACAATTGTGATAATTAATTCGGTAGGATTTTGGTAGGCTTTCAATTTATTGACATTGACTATTGCTACATCTTCATTGTTTAACATGCTCAAATGGATATTATTATTACAAAAGTTTTTTTTACCTAGAATGGACTAATCCATGGAAAAAAAATTTTGAATTTTTAAATTTTTGGATCTTTTGGAAGCCACAACACCAAATCCCCATATTCAAATGCCTTTAAATGGTTTTCATCATCCCTTTGATGATTTCAAAGTATTTGGATATAATCAATATTTTCTCGTACAATGATTTTTTTTTCATCAAATAAAACTAAGTCTTCCATTCAAACTAATAATGCATTCATCCAACTACCATCTTTTCTGGCAAGTGTTCGATTGGTTAGAGTTGTAAATATGATAAGTAATAATGGCATGAACCCATATATTAGTTCATATGGGGTGTGTTGTGTGGAAACCTTATATGCAGTTCGATAGGCCCATAATGCAATAGGCAGCATTACATCCCAATCATTTTGGTTAACATTTACTAATTTAGTCAATATTTGCTTTAATGTCTTATTGGTTGATTCTGCCTGACCATTTCCTTGAGGATAGTAAGTGGTGGATTTATGATGTGTAATCATAAATTCTTGCACGAATAGTTCAATAAAGTTGTTTATGAAATGGCTTCCTTAATCACTAACCAAGTGTATAGGGTAGCTAAATCGGGTAATTATATTTTCATAAAAAAACTTAGCAACGTTCCTTGCTATATTATCACATAACGCTTTCACCTCCACCCATTTTGTTGTATAATCCATGGCGACTAAAATGTACCAATTTTTAGTATAACATGCTGAGGTTTGATTGGACCCATGTAATCCAACCCCCATTTCATAAATGGTTCAAAAGCAAGTACTTGTTTCAATGGGCCTTTGCCACTTTTTTGCATAGGTGCTAAATGTTGACAAATATCACAAGATTGGCATAATTCCACCATGTCTTGCTAAATGGTTGGCCACCAGTAACTTGTTGTTAATATCTTTTTAATGGTTGTGCTTATACCATAATCTCCTTTTGCTACTCCATCATGAAGTTCGGTAAGGATGGCATTTGTTTCAATAGGTGAAAGACATTGCCGAAGAATACCATCTAATCCCAATTTATATAATTTTTCTCCATAAAGTGTATATGGTCTTGACTTTATGGTGAGACATTTTCTCTCTTCTTAAGGGACATCATTTTCGAAATAACCCTTGAGTAGATATTCCTTAATTGGTGCATACCAGTCAATAGTTAATAAGAAAATAACAACATCAGGCAACTGATCCTCCACACCAATAGTAGGTTCACCATTTTTAGCATAGGATAATTGGTCTAGTACAAAGTGCACCTTTCCTAGTTTATAAATTACTTTGAAGCTGAATTCTTGTAATATTAATAACCATCATCCTATCCGTTTAGTTACAATTGGTTTATTGACTAAGTAGATCAAGGCTTGATGATCCACTAAGAACATGAAACCATTTCCCAAAAAATAATGATGGAATTTCTCAATAGCATAAATCATTGCAAGATCTTTTTTTTCTATGGTTGAGTAATTCTTCTTAGCCCCAATCATTAGTCGGTTGACATAATAAATTGGTTTATCAATGGTATCATCAGGGTTTTGAACTAACATTGCTCCTATGGCATAGTTCAATGCATCTGTGTGAACATGGAATTCTTTTGTCTAGTTAGGAACAATGAATACTAGTAATGTAGTTAAGGATGTTTTCATCCATTAGAAGGATTGTTCACATGCTTCATCCCACCAGTATTGTATGTCTTTCTTCAAAAGTTTGCACATTGGGGTTGCTTTAGTGGTGAAATTTTTGAAGTATTGTCAATAGAAACCTTTTGCACTGAAAAATCTTTTCAACTTTGTCACATTCGTTGGAGTATGCATATCTATGATGATGTTGATTTTCCTAGGATTTACTAGTAGTCCATCTTCGTAGACGATGTGTCCCAACACTACTCCAAAGTTGACACAAAATGCATATTGTTCTAGATTGAGGTTGATGCCATTATTTTTATATTGGGTCATACATTTATTGAGATGATTTAGATGCTTTTCCTTCTATCCATAGACACTAAAATCATCGAGAAATATTGGCATGAAATCATTAAGATACTCTTTAAAAGTTTGAGTAACTACTTTTTGAAAAAGTAGCTAGAGCGTTGCATAATCCAAATGGCATAACATTATGGGCATATGCTCCCCATTCAAAGATAAATGATGTTTTCTCTTTATCTTCTTCTACCATTTTCACTTGATTATATCCACTATACCCATCCATAAAGGAATACATCTTGTGTCCAACAACTGTATCCAATATTGTATCCAAAAAAGGTAAGGGAAATGGATTCTTTTTAGTTTGTGAATTCAATTTTCGATAGTCTACACATATTTGTAATTTCCCATTTTTCTTCGATACAATCATAAGCGTTGATAACCATTAGGTGGCTTCAATGGGAAAAATAAATTGTGCATCCAATAATTTATCGAGATCTTCTCTTACTCTTTTTGAGCATTATTAAGGTTCATTCAGTAATGATTTGTTTAATGGGACATGCATTGGTAGTCAATTCAATTTTGTGTTTGTAATTTGATCTAGGAATTCCTTTTAATTCTTTATAACTCCATGCAAATACATCTTTAAATTTTTGTCAATAGTTGTTTAACTTTCAATTCAAATTGTTTAAGTAGGGCAGCACTTATAAGCACTATGTGAGGTTCTTTACTAGTGCCCAAATTTAATTTGTTTAGTTATTCATCAACAATAATTAAACATCCATCCTATGATTTATTTATTTATAATTGTTATATCTACAAATTCATCAAGGATCAATGTTTCTCCAGGTTCATCTTGATAATACCAGAAAGGATAATTAATATTATCTTCAAGTTGTGCCATTCCCACATATATTTTGGGTAGGAATTTTAATTCTTTTGGACTTACTTCTCCAACAAGCCACAATTCTAGTATAGCATGGTATAAACATTCCTTGTCTCCATTTGTCAATCCTCTTTCCCAATCATAAGTATCATCAAGATTAAAAGGTCTTTGGGAAGGATGTACCATTACCCATTTCTTTGTATTCAATGTCATTATTTTGGTATTAGCAAAGATTATTAAAGTGTTATTACCCCAATCATGATGAACTTTAGCTTACTCCAGCTGTGGTCTTCCTAAAAACATCGAATAAGCCTTTGGAGTATCTTCCATTTGCAGTACTGTAATTGAGATTTTAAATGTACACCTTGCTAAGTCGATTTTGAGGTTTCGTATCAACCTAACTAGTTGTACCTTTCTTTGATTTGCCATTCTTACCATGAATGGCGCCGATTGAAGTTTCTTCAAGCCTAATTTCCTTTGCATATGTTTAAAAATAATGTTTATTCCAGATTCGCTATCCAATAAAACATCCATGATTTCACAATTCTTAATGGATACTTGTACAACTGGCATAACTTCATCAAAATCATTCTTGTGGAGTGTACCAACTCTGCACACATCCAATACATGTTTTTTTTGCATCCTCAAGAAAAACTTTGCTAATATCTTTCGTAATTGGGGGCAAACCTTGATCAATTGCTCCAATTTAACCTCCACCTTCATATTTAAAATTTGATCATCCAACATTCTTCCAATTTCCCTTAAGGAATAATTCAACTTTTTTTAGTGCCAAATTGTTGTTTGTTAGCCTTGGTTGTTTCTATTCTTTTATCATTACATGATTCCTTCTCTTTACTTTCCTCATGGTAGGGTAAAACTTCCCAATTTTACTGTGGTTTTTCTTTGGTATCAATTGCTTATTTTTTAATATCCTTTGAAATATTTGGATATAATTGTGCTAGAACATCCATCTCGGCTTGTATTTGTTTTATTTCACCTACAAGTTCTTGATGCATTGCCTTCTCCCGATCCCACTTCATCCTTCTCCCTTTTGTGGGACTATTTTTGCTGGTGATATTTTCTTCCAGAGGTTCCTTCAATTATTGACTTCGAGTGGTTACAAATGTTAATATAATGGGTATACACTACTCCATAATAGCAACATTGACCCCTTATTCTCATTTTCTAAATGTTGCTTCCATAGTGGACAATCATTCCTCTAATGCCCTTCTTTTCAACAACAAAAACACTTCATATCCCCTCCTTGCCAATTTCCATTATTTCAATCATACCCATTTCGACTAGACTAGCCATTTTGATCTTATTGATACCCTTGATTATTTTGCCATCCTTGATTTCTTCCTTGTCAATTATTTCGCCATCCTTGGCTTTCCTTTCTTTAGTTGTCGTAGTTAAGATTATTATTTAACTACCAAAAAATTTGTTCTTGTTTAACTTATTTAACTGGTGCTTTAGGTTGTACTACATTGATCAATATATATTTTTTGACATACTTCCCTCTTAATTCCTTCAATGGACAATCATTGGTTTCATGCCCTTGTCTTCAACAAATGTTGTAAATTATATGTAGAAGTTTACATTTTTTTGTCAAATGACCTTCATTATGGCATGTTTGACAAAACACACCTTGTCGATATCCGTCATTTCATGCCTTGCAATTTTCTTTATTTCCTTCTTTCGCTCATCATTAGCCAATTCTTCATCCAAATCTTCATTGTTTGATAGTGGTTGAAATCGTCTACTCTTATGTGTGGTAGGCATCGAGTACTACTACAAATCATGGTCTTTTTTACTAGGGAAATTGGTAGTAAAGGACCCAAAAGTGGCATTGGTCAACTTGACCAAGGTGCCATTTTGGACAAGTCAATTTTGACACTGTCTATTTTGACTAATGGCCTTATTGACTAAGCCTATAGGGGCTAATTTGACTGGCCAACTTGACTTGTGGTCTATTTGAATAATGGTTTATATGACTAGAGGATTATTTGACCAATAATCCAATTGACAGTCAAAATGTATAACTTGTTCACACCATATGTTGAAAGGTTATCACATTATAAATACCATGTGTCAAAATTCTATAAAATCTATAAGTGGTCTATTTGATTAGAGGTTTATTGACTAGTAATCAAATTGATAGTCGAAATGTATGGGTTCCTTAAGCCACATGTCGAAAGATTATGACATCTATAAGTTCCACGTGTCAATTTCTTATAACATCCATCTCATGCCATGTGTTAATATCCATGTTACACTTGGCATCATGTCTGGAAGATTGCCACATGTCAAACATATGGGTGTTGTGTCCCATCGAATGTCACAATACATGATGGTTCATTTGACTAAATCTAGTTGAATAAGCTAATAGCTTCATTGACCATGTATAGTGGTTTATTTGACCAAACATGATTTAATATGTTTCAAGCTCAATTGACTAGTTTTAGACATTTGGGACAATTGTTCATCTTGTCTTTTTGACTATATTTGGTTTGAACATGTCAACACAACATATGTTTTTAAAAATTAATGTTGGTGCCAAGTGATCTATTTGTGGCCATCATCTTGACCATTCATAGTCTTCAAGACATTAATTAGAAAGAGGTGTTGATTAACATTAATTAGTTTACATTAAAATCCCCTTGCTTCCTATTGACCTGGTTTCCCCTACAACCAAGCATTTGTAAGATCCATACACCTATAACTAAACATTTACAAAGTCCGTTTAGTTGTCCTACATGTGCAAGTTATACGTATAACCAAATCACAATGACGCAATAATCTAAACAAAGCCACATTGGATACCAATTAATCACAATTTCTCATTGTTCTTGAAATTGCAATTCCAAAAGTCTTCCAAAGGTACGTATGTACACACAACTTAAGTTTTATGGTGTCCCTTCCATGTTTCATACAACCATGGAAATTACTTATTAACGAGTACATCTTTCTCTCGCCATAAAACAACACCATTTGCCATATCTTTCACTTTTGATGTAGTGGAGTTCGGAAATGGTAACTTTGTTGACCCTCTCTTTATACTTGTCACTGTTGTTGAGAATTCAAACTCAACTAATTAGGTTTCATTTATTACTGGAGTAGGAAAGTAACTAGGTTACTTTCACAAGGTTGAATTACTTTCTTTACTTATATTAATTTGGCTATTTGTGGTTTGGTCTTTTAGTTAAATACCTTGGTGTTGATGCTTTGACTCTTTTTTCTTCATTACACAAGTTTCTGTATTTCATGTGACAAGAACCTTGTAGTGTTCTTGATGTTATGTTTCGTGTTGTGAACATCATGTTGTAGTTTCCTTTTAATAAAGATTTATGTTTACACTTGAGTAGATCTCCTATTTGTTAACATGGTATCAGAGCTTAGGTTGTTGAATGTGAAAGTTGAAAGAGATCTAGAGCTAGAAAGTCTCTAGAACTAGAGCTTGAGACTCTCTAGTATTATCATAGGAGTTTGTCAAGTGCAAAAGAAAAACGGGGAAAGGAAAGAATGTGAAGAGAAAGAAAAGAAAAGAAAAGAGGTGAAAGGAGATAAACATATCAAAGTTGTGGAAGTCAGGTCTTTAAATCTAGATCTAGATCTATTGTGAAAAGATCTTGGAGTGAAACTTGGAGAGATTTTAGAAGAATATAAGACGCTTCTATTCTTAAATTTTCAAAAGAAAAGGATATGTTTTGTGAGAGTTATGAGCTTTTGAAGACTTTCTGCCATATCTGGTTTTTTGGTCATATCTCCTTTGTTTGAGCTTTTTTGAATTTGTAGCTTTGGAATCATATAGATCATAAAGGAATATATATGTGAGAGAAATTTCATGTCATTTGGATCTATATTGAGAGAGATCCAAGCATTCAAAGTTTCAGTTTCAATTTTGAAGTCAGTTCCTTTTGAAAGTGATAACTCTTTGTAGTCATCATTAGTAGAGTTGAAATTTTGAGTAGATATAGAAGACATATATCTAATGTGTTTCTCAAAATCTCAATGAGTTTGGAGTTGTTGAAAGCAAGTTGTAAGTCATTTTGTGTTCAGGTCCCAGTTTGAAGTGACTTCAAGGACGTAGCAAGATCTTTCATTTTATGAAGTTAAATGAGCTGAAACTTTGAAAGAAGGTAGTAGACATAGTTTTTCATGTTTCACCATAATTTCAGATTGATCCAAGGTCATATGTGAGCGGCGTAGCTTTGCAAAGTTGCTATGACGGAAGTTGGTTTTGAGAAGACATTAAAATAATTTTTTGAAGTGGAGCAAATACAACTTGGGAGAACTTGAAGGAAGGAATTTGAAGATTAGGAAATGTAAATACATTATCAAGACCTTCATACAAAAGTGTGGTATGTAATCATGTACTTAAATACCATACGAAATATTATACGAGATACGTACATATACGTAAAACCTATGTATAGTATAAAATTTCGTATAATATTCAAAACATACATACATATGCAAGGTCCATCTTGTTCAACCCTAACCCTAACCCTAATCCTATAAACCTAAGAAGGAAAACCCTAATTCCAATCCTAGAAACCCAAGGAAGGAATTAAAATCATTTGTGAAAGCCCAAGAAGACATTGAGTGTTGCCTTGAAAGATGGCGGAGGTCTTTCTCAAATTACAATTGAGAAACTAGACAAGAACAATTTCCAAGTGTGGAAATTTAAAATTATGAATTTCTTGATGGGGAAAGGCTATTGGGAATTCATAATTGGTGATGAGAAAGAACCTCCTCTCCTAGAAAACCCCACATAACAAAAAATTCAAACCAATAAAACTTGGCATGAAAAAGCAAGTCTTATATTAACTTTTTGTGAGTGTGTCAAATTCCATGATTGTGCATATTCAAGATGCAAAATCACCCAAGCAAGCTTGGGATACATTGGTGAAGATGTATAACACCAATACACAAGCTCGCAAAATGTAGCTTAAGCAAGAGTTGCATAATCTACAGAAAAACAAGATGAACATCAATGACTATTCTATAAAGGTGAAAAACCTTGCAGATGCTCTTGCATCTATAGGAACCCCTGTAGATGATGAAGATTTAGTGGCCGTCACTTTGAATGGACTTGGAAAAGACTATAGCCAGTTTTGTACTTCAATTGTAGTTCAAGAAACATTTCCTGATTTCCAAGACTTAATAACACTACTTATAAGTGAAGAGATGAAAATTGTTGGTACTTCATCCAATGGAAGATCACAAGAAAATGCTTTCTACTCAAATACTAATAGAGGTAGAGGTAGAGGTGGTAAAACTTCATTTCAAGGTCGACACGGAAGCTCGCATGGTGGACATCATCAACATGAAGGTCAAGCTCATGGAGGTGGACGAGGAAATTTTAGAGGAAGAGGAAGTCAAGGAAGTCGTGGAAGTCATGGTGGAAATCATTGAGGTCAACAACCAAATAGCGATTCAAATTGCTACTACTGTGGGAAACTTGGGCACATGGTGAAGAACTGTTATCAAAGGGAGCATGATACACGAAATGGAAAGTTGCAACAAGGGAATTATGCATCAACTAGCAATCAAGGTGATGAGCAACTGTTTGTGATGCAACACATGGCAAATTCAATGATAGGAGGTGTATCAGATAACAATCTGTGGTATGTGAATTCTGGAGTTTCAAACCACATGACTAGTCATGGAGAATGGTTTAGAGACGCAAAGGATTTGAAGACACCAGGGTTTGTGGAAACTGATGATGACACTACACATCCCATCACATAAATTAGCAAGGTGCCATTGTCCATGCAAAATGGGTAAACAAAATACTTGAAAGATGTACTTCATGTTTCAACCATAATAAAAAATTTGGTCTCCATAGGCTAGATGGTGGAACAAGGTTTACAGGTGACATTCAACCCAAATGGATGTTTTGTGGAAGACATGAAGAACCAAGGCAAATTGATTGCAAAAGAGGAAAGGAGTGGACAAATGTTCACCTTGGATGTGAACATGCCTGAGGTGAATTCCATGTTATTCACACATGGAAAAGGAGCTGGAGACATTGGAATTTGGCATAAGCGGGTTGGCCATGTTAATCTCCAACGTTTTAAGTTGATGGAGAAACGGAATCTTGTTGGAGGCCTTCCCAAATTTGGAACAGAAGAGGTGATGTCAGAAGTTTGTGAAGCATGCCAATTGGGGAAGCAAGCTAGGCATCCATTCTTAGCACAAATAACTCATGTAAGTTCCAAACCTTTGGAAATGATCCACTTAGATGTGTGGACCACCAAGATAGAATCCATTGGAAGATGCAAATACTACGTGAGTTTCATTGATGACCACACAAAGAAGGTGTGCATCTACTTCATGAAACACAAAGGTGAAGTGTTTCAACATTTTTTGAATTTCAAAGCAATGGTGGAGAAGGAGAAGGGTGTGAGCATCAAGTGCTTAAGGTCCGATGGAAGGGGCGAGTATTTTTCAAATGAATTCAATGAATACTTGAAGGAGCATCGAATTCAAAGGAAATATTCATGTAGTTATTTCCCATAGCAGAATGGAGTTGTTGAAAGGAAAAACATGCACATTGCAAAAATAGCACGTGCCATGTTGAATGAGAAGAATTTGCCAAATTACTTTTGGGATGAAGCGATAGCAATTGTAATCTATATCATGAATCGAACACCCACAGTCGTAGTTCATGGCATGACATTTGAAGAAAAATTCACAGGCAAGAAAACAGATGTTTCACACCTTAGAGTGTTTGGTTGCATTGCATACGTGCATGTTCCAAATGAGAAGAGATCAAAACTAGACCCAAAAGCTGAAAAATGTATCTTCATTCGATATTCCTTAGAACAAAAAGGATATAGATGCTTCAATCCTTCCACTTCGAAGTTGCAAATGAGTAGAGATATTGTGTTTGATGAGATGGTTAGCTGGTACCCACCACTGAAGGTAGTAGAAGATGGAGAGGCTAGAAATGGTGATGTTTCATCAAATGTGGAACAAAAATCACAGTTAATTAGTGGACCACAAGAGTCTTCAATTAGTGGGTCCAGTAGCACTCCATGGAAAGGAAGATTAAGATCTTCAAACATTGTACATGGTAGTTCTCAAACATCATCTATGATGCACTCCCAACTCCTTGAAGGACTCAAATGTGAATCCAAGTAGAAGACAGCGGAAGAGGGAGGAGTCGGGGCATGCTCCCTAGCTCATAACACTTTGAGGGGTAGAAGGGCGTGTTGGAGCTCTGGGATAGGACTAGGAAAAGTTGACAAGCTTCACTCACTCACACGGGCCTGCACACAACCCACACAAAGTGGTTAGTGCATAGTTGGAGCACCTTTGGTGCTAGGACGAACCACATGTAACACGAACACACTAGACTCACCACAGCTCGGACTTGGGGGAAATCACCACCTTCCCCCTTATAGTATACTCTGTGGCTGGCCATAGAGTCTACATCCAAATGGCTTCTCTCCTGGGACTCCTGAGTGGGAGTCCCGAAATCGCGCTAGTTGGGACTCCCGAGTGGGAGTCCCAAAATCGCGCCAATTGGGACTCCCGCAACTTTGGAGCCCCATAACTTTGCGAGAAGACCTCGGATTGAAATGCAATCTAAAGCAAAGTTGTAGCTCTCAACGAGAGCTTTCCAACGGTATGTCGCAAACCCTCTGTATCCAAGTAAATTGGGTCGATTTTTGATTTTTTCTGGTCAAGAGTCAAATTGACAATTTGATTATCAGCCCTTCTTTTGGCCATAACTTGTGTTTCAGATGTCTAAATGAGCAATGTGATCCCATTTTAGACATCTATGTTCCAAGAACATTCCAATGATATAAATAACGCCACAAGCTATTGAGTTTTGACCCCTAAAATCACTCTATGAAGTTTCAAGGGTCCATCAGGATTCCATCTCCCAAAGTGGGAATTGCCTTGGGAGTGTGAGGGTTCACTCCCTCATACTCCTTCACATTTTCTTACACTCCTGGGAGTATGTGATGTGACTCCCGGGCTTCTTCTTGGCCCGCACCTTTGCGGCCTCTTTGCCTTGACTCTTGGGCTTCCTCTTGGCCCGTAACTTTGTAACCCTTTTGCCTTAGTTACGAGCCCAAAGCTAGGGTTGCGACAATCTAGAAATCCTCGTGTAGATGATGAGTTAAGTTATTCAGAGAAGAGTGTGGGTGAAGAATAAAAAATCCCTTCAGTTATTACTCCTGGAGTTCAGATGGCCAAGAAATTTTTGAAAACACCTGACAATAACAGTGGAGTACGAATATCCACACGAGTCAAATACCCTGTACAAAGACTCACATATGATGGCTTTGTAGCTCATCATTACGCATACATGGTAAAAGTTATATAGGAGGTTGAACCCACTTGTTTTGAACAAGCGGTTGGATACCTTAAGTGGGATAATGCCATGGATGAAGAGATGGCGACTTTGGATGCTAATGCTACTTGGGAATTGGTAGTTTTACTAGAGGATAAGAAAGCGATTGAGTGCAAATGGGTGTATAAAGTCAAACATAATGTAGATGGATTTGTGGGCAAATACAAAGCAAGATTGGTTGCCAAAGGTTATGCCCAAACTTATGGCATAGACTATGAAGAGACCTATAGTCCAGTTGCCAAAATGACAACTATAAGAGCAATCATTGCTATGGCAGCAGTAAAAGGATAGTCTTTACATCAAATGGGTGTAATGAATGTTTTTCTTCATGGAGATTTACATGAAGAAGTGTACATGGAACAACCACCAAGTTATGTGGACCAAACACATCCTAATTTGGTTTGTAGGTTGAAGAAAACTTTGTATGACTTGAAGCAAGCACCTAGAGCTTGGTTAGACAAAATAGGTCAGTATTTTGTCACAAGTGGATTTCAAACATCCAATGTAGATTTTTCACTATATGTGAAAAAAACAGATCATGGGATTGTAATCATAGTCATCTATGGTGATGACTTGATTATCATAAGAGATAGTGATGTAGACATCTTTGATTTGAAGAAGCTTTTGAAGCAAAAGTTTCAGATGAAGGATTTGGGAGAGTTGCGTTACTTCCTTGGCATTGAGGTAATCCAGTCCCTTAAAGGGATATGGTTACTACAAAGGCAATATGCCTTGAACAAATTGACAGAATATGGGATGACAGGTTGTAAACCCATTTTAATTCCATTGGAGCAAAATGTGAAGTTAAGTGCAGATGAAGGAGACTTTGTGGAGGATACCACTATGTATAGACGCATAGTGGGGAGTTTGATTTACATGACCATCACAAGGCCAAATTTGAGTTATGCAGTTGGAGTGGTGAGTTAATTCATGCAAACACCATGAAAGCCACATTTGGATGTAGTGAGGCACATATTAAGGTACATAAAACATACATTACAATGTGGAATTTTTTATGAAGCCAAAAGCTAGTTACAAGTATATGGATACACGGACGCTGATTGGGTTGGCAATGTTTCAGATAGAAGATCGACCAGTGGTTTCATGTTTTCTTTTGGAAGTGGTGCTGTTAATTAGAGTAATAAGAAACAACCAATAGTTGCACTATCAAGCACAGAGGCAGAATACAAAGGTGTAGTAATTGTTGCATGTGAAATAGTTTGGTTACAAAAACTACTTTCAGATTTAGGACAGTTAGTGGATGCTCGTGTTTTCATTTATTGTGATAACATCAGTAGCATACTACTCGCTAATAACCCGGTCTATCATGCTAGGACAAAACACATTGAGGTGCACTACCACTTTATTAGAGAAAAAGTTCTAGCAAAAGAAATTGACCTTATTCATGTCAGTACCGGAGATCAAGTTGTTGACATTTTCACAAAGGCTTTAGGTACAAACAAGCTAAGGAAGTTTTTAAAAAATGCTTGGTATACTAGAAGTGGATTTAAGCTTGAGGGGGAGTGTTGAGAATTCAAGCTCAACTAGTTAGGTTTCATTTGTTACTAGAGTAGGAAAGTAACTAGGTTACTTTCACAAGGTTGAATTACTTTCTTTACTTATATTAGTTTGGCTATTTGTGGTTTGGTCTTTTAGTTAAATACCTTGATGTTGATGGTTTGGCTTTCTTTTCTTCATTACACAAGTTTGTGTATTTCATGTGATAAGAACCTTGAAGTGTTCTTGATGTTATGTTTCATGACGTGTTCCCAAGTCCCTAATTAGACCTAAGACGAGTCTAAGTCATTCAAACAGCAGAATTGTGAGGAACTTGGGGCACGTTCCCAGCTCTCAGCATTAGAAGGTGTAGAGGGGCGTGCTGAAGCTCTAGGATGGGACTAGGAAGAGTGACAAGCTATTCACTTACTTCAACTTGCATCAAACCAACCAACAAGTTGGTTAGTTCACTTTCTGGAGCACCCTTGGTGTTAGGAGAAACCACGGGCAACTTTGGACTCACAAGACTCACCACGGCTCGGGGGAAGCCACCACCTTCCCCCATATAGTATACTTTGTGCCTCTCCGCAGCACCCACATCCAAGTGACTTTTTGTCCTAGGACTCCCAAAGAGGAGTTCCGAAATTGTCCCGGTTTAGACTCCCGGGACTTTGCGAGGTCATAACTCTTTGTTCAAACCTTCGATTGGAATGAGGTCTGAAGCAAACTTGTAGCTTTCCTCGAGAGCTTTCCAATGGTGTGTCACGCTTTACCTGCACACACTAAGGTCGGGTCGATTCGTGACTTTTAGTGGTTGGGAGTCAAACTGCCAGTTTGACTCCTTGCCCTTCTTTTTGCCATAACTTATGCTACAGATGTCCAAATGGCCCATGCGAGGCCATTTTCAACATCTACATTTTGATAGCTTTCCAATGATACAAAAGCACTTTAATGCGAGGTGTTTTGACTCCTGCAATCGAACTCTGAAGTTTTGGGAGTCTCGGAGGACTCCCAAGTCCCAATTTCGGGAGTGTGAGTTTCATCCTCACACTCCCTCGAAGTAGGGTTGCGACATTTCGTGTTGTGAACATCATGTTGTAGTTTCATTTCAATAAAGATTTTTGTTTGCATTTGAGTAGATCTCCTATTTGTTAACAACTGCAATGGTGACATGCGCAAGTGTAATTAGCGCCCCATGGAATGTCATATTCGGCATTCCACATATTTCACCCAAGGCACATGTTATTTTGTTAGTAGGATCAAGGATATCGACCTTTGTCCTTAGTATTAACATGGAATGTAAACATATCACCCATGTGACCTAGTTAGTATTGTGTTGGTCCCATAACCTTATGTACAAAGCAAGTTCACAGTACTTTCCATTCCATAATGAGGAAAACATGTGTAATTCACAATGTTGCCTATGGTGCCTCTAGCATAGATCTTAATTTGTGACTTGGGGAACCAAGGAAGGTGTCCTCAAAGCTTTTATTACCTTGAACCAACTCTAATGACATTGTGCAATAACCATTAATAGACCATGGAAGTGATAGACCTTATAATCAAGTAATTATATCTAAAGACCAGTTGCCAAAACACTTGCAATCATGCAACATGTCCATGATGAGGTTAAACAACTATTGGAAAGAAAAATAGTGCATTTCATTGCCCATATTACTTGCGTCTTTGAAGTTTTTTTCTTGTGGGTGTGGGAGATGTGAAGTGTATCCTCAAAGCTTCAAGTACCCTGCCATAATTCCAATTAGAAATATAATAGCCATTATAAGACCATAGAAAAAAAATATAAAGCGAAGAGAATTGAAAGTTCAGAGTGCATGGAACTTATCATATCACTCAAACCTCTATTGTTCATGTGTTGAATAATTAAAAATAGCCACAATAGAAATAAAAAAATTCACCTCCACCCATGATCTAGTTTTTTTGGAAGGAGTTGGTTTAAGGCATTTTCATCCCTGTTTTTGTGGAACCACATGTTGTTCATTCATGTTTAGCATAGCCATCTCACATACCATTTGGGTGTTGCTTTTTTCTATGCATGTTGTGGCTAAGTCATCTTTGGTAAAACCTTCTACCTAGGATAGGGTTTCAACTATAGCCTGCACATGATCTTACAAACACTAAGGCCATTCAATAGTTTTAAAATACATGGTGACAGAAAGGCAAAGGTGATGAACAACTCAACCCAAACATAATGTCAAACTATTGTGCATACATATTAATCACCTATTTCTAAGATCAACATAAAAATCAACAATGATGTTGTGCATGCTTGTTTAAAAGGGCCATGTGCATTATCCAAACCAACATTTTCAAATTCAAGGTTTGATTTGGATGTAGTAGCAACACATTGAGTGCCATCAACTAATTGCAAATTGCCATTTGGCTGCTATTAAGAGAAAAAACATTACACATGGGTTATTATGGTTGAATTCAAAGCTTAAAAAAAAGATGAATTCATGTAAACCTTAAAGATCATCAAGTTTTATACATTCAATTTGAACCTTGAGCTCCATAAAACCTTATTCAATTCCCAATCAAATACGAATTTAGGCCATTTAGTTTGGGCATACTAGAGCAAAAAGGCACACACCTAAACATTGTGAGAGCTTCTTGGATTGATGTTGTCCATAGTTGGCACACTGCACTCAAATGTCTTGTTAAGATCACGTGTACTTTGCTTGCATGCAATTGGCTATACTTTAGGAGTTTCTTGGAACATCTCAAAATTTGTTGTTGCTTGTGGAATGTTCTTTGTGACAATAGCAACAACTTGAACCATCATGCTCTCCAAAATATTAAGCCTCTTATTCCAACTTGGCACTTCATTTACACTAGGAGTGCATTAAGTTACTCCTTAGTGCTTGCTGGTTGAGAGTGCCTACCCATAATGCAACAAGGTTAATAACACATGTGGACATTAATTAATCAACAACTTGGCAATGTGGAACAAAAGTGTGTTACAAACATTATACAAATGTAAGTTAAGGTGTCTTACCATATTTGTGGAAGGAGAAGGAGTACATCTTGTAACTAGTCTAAAGGTTTCCTTCTCTCTCAAAAGATCTTCATTTATTTCAACTAGTGTAGGGGGGTGTCCCAATTCATTTTCGTATGCACACAACAAGATTCAAGCATTGAACAACAAAAAAAGAAGGGTTTTTTTGCACTACAAATGGTCACATGACAAGTAGATCTAACAAATAATAACAATAGGGTTCTCCAAAGGTTAGTAATTTTACTAATTTGCTTGTAGTCCCCACCTTTCCACCATGGCCATAATGACTTGGAATGTTAACTTTTGTTTGCATGGCATGATATTTAGCAACTTCCCCTTGTTTTGCCTTTAAGGCAATAAGGCGTTTCATAGTCTCCCAATGATCATTTGTACAATCCCCAGGCCTTGCTGCATTTGCTTCAATTAGAAGCTTCAGAGCATGGTGCCTATTCTTTAGGTAAACATTCACTTGCGCCTTGAACTCCTTGTATGATAAATCATGCCCAACATATTCCTAGTTTTCTTTTAGCTTGTGAAGCACTTCATTCATCAAATGATGGGGGCTGGGCATTAATGTTGTCAATGCCAAGATCCAAACAACTACAATAAGCATGTAGCATGTTAATCCAAGTATTCCTATGGGGCAGTTGGGGCTTTCCAGATGGATCATAAGAAACAAAAAATGGCTTCTGTCTATTGGCCTTTCTAATGATAGCTAGTTTGCATGCCTTGTTCACAATTAACTTACGAGCCTTGCATTGGATAGTTTGCCATTCTTTCTTACTCAAACCGACAATAATAACCTATTTTTCCCCCAAAAGATCATTACACCCAACCATTTCTATGTTATTAGGCTAGCCATGTACTTGTACTTGTGCCACTCCTTGTGGCTTGGACACAAAACCCATAAGGTCATGTTCACCTTGTTCTCCTTGAGCTCCAACAAGAATTTGTTGGCCTTCCATTTGCAAGCCTCCCATTTGAGAGCCTCCCATCTATGAGCATGATTACTGTCCAAGGGGACCAATCCTGTTATGATGTTAGGGTCTGCAAAGTTTGCATAACTTGCATTTGTTGCAATGGATTCCACTGCCCCATGTTCACATTTGGCAACCCAACTAAACTAAAGAATATGTTCCTTAAACCACTAGGTAAAGTATTGTTTGTGGCGAGTACCTAACCTTGCTCTTGAATGCTAAGATTGTTTGATAGATTGGGATTCACAATAAGTATTTGACTTTGAATTGTCGCACTCACAATGTTAGTGGACATCCCACCTATGAGGCTTTCTTGCACACCTTCAACATGAAGATATGCACTCACAAAACCCGCTTGGAAGTGAAACTACTATGTAGTTGTAGTCTAACAAGTAAGGTGGTTCAATGTAATGTAATGAAGTTCACTAAGAATCTAATGCATTGTGTCCACTTGGAAGATACAAAGACATTGTGGGACAATCGTAACTCACCATGATGGAATGTGAAGGGGCATTATGTTGATGTTCATTCAATGTCACGCTTGATGGTTGAACCCCTTTTGTTCCATTCATCATAACATCTACATACAACCTCCTAATCTAACATGCATTGGATTTTTGAAAAGCTAATCTAAAAAGGGGCCATGTTATAAAATCTTATAAGTATTTTTTTTTTTGATCAAGAGTTAAGCCTTGGGACTAAAAATCACTTTGATTATATTGAGGAAAAAACAGACAAATTCAACCTCCTCTACTTCTGGCAAGTGTAACTCCCTTATAGCAAACCCAATGATGTTGAAATTTGAAGAAAAGCTTTTACACCTCTTAAACAATTTTTTAAAAAAGTTTGATAGAAATCCAATGGTGGATTTGGGAGGAACAACTATTTGAAATAAAACTCTAGAGGCTTTGTCATGGAAATCCTTCCATGCTTATTTCTTGCACACATTTTTTTCATGAACAACACCTTTCCACACATAAGAACTAATCTTTTCCTCACACATTCCTTCTCTTCCTTTTTCCTTCCCCTAACCCAAGAGACTCTCTTCTCCCTTGGTAAGCCTCCATATCCTTTCCTTGAGCTTATTCCCCTTGTCCAATGGAAGCTTCGAAATCCTCCCCTCTAATTGATTTTAGGATGAAAATTCTTCGACCCAATGAGACACAAAAAATATTCCATCTTCCAATCAAATAAGATGACAATACTCATGACTAATGGGATTGAAGGACTCATCCTTCCCCTTGTTTTAAATATCTTGATGAGGTTCTTGAGCTTGATCCTTATCCCTTCCGTCCGTTGACCCTCACATCTTACTTTTTCATCCTACTTCTTCATCCTAATTATTTCAAGTAACTAACTATTAGGACAATTTATCGATAGTAATAAGTAAACATCCTTGAGTCCTTATTTGATTAAATCAATTCAATGGTTGAAATAACATCCCCACGTACCATTTACTCTTTTGACATCCCCTACTTATTTTTTCTTCCATGCACTAATTAATTATGTAGTACATAGCAAATTGGAATTAAAATTTGCAGCACAAAAACCCCCACATACTTCTAGATCCATTGTCGAAATTAGGGTTCGATGAATCCATTAGATCTAAGATGTTCTAATTTTCATGAGGTTCCACCATCACTCCCACACTTTACGCCTACCTTAATTTGTTAAATAAAAAAACCTTGATGCTTTCTGAACGTAAGTACCACATTGTTTCTACTACCCTTTTGGTTTTTGTTGATGTAGGTGAAAATTTAGTCATGGTGGATGATGTCACTATGCCTTCGAATCCTCTAGTTTCATTAGTAGAATAGGAAGAACTTGAAGAAGAATCGCTTGACGTGAATGTCTTTCAATAGTCGTGCGAAGAAGAACCAACCAGAAGAATGGTGCACACTCGAATCAATCGTTCGGCATGGGATCATCGATTATCTCCTAACCCACATGCCTTTGCAATTTATTTAGAATTTGTTCTTGCTTGTGGAGCCGCACAAGAAAGGTTTGAAGAATGTCAATGTGACGACAACGATGTTCATCTTCATTGTTGAACTTAGGTTCTTGGTGATTGTCATTATCGTTGGTTGTGACGTTCAATCAATCCCTTTTTCGTGGAGCATTGAGCCGAATACCTAGTTCGCACCATTCGTCGCGTTTTGGAGTTTTTGCAATTGTGATCTATCCCCTTAAAGTTGTTTACTAAGTTGTAATTCACCTAAGGCCACTAAGGTGGAAATGTTAATACTTAAGTTTGATTTTGATTCTATTTAAGAGTTTGATAGAAGTGAAGACTAAATAAAGATGTATTAAGACTACATCCTAGAAATCTTTCAAGTACATCATTCGTGCTTGAAGATTATTCTACAAACTAACTTAATATTGTCATGGCGAAATGTTATTGTTAATTATGGGCTTGTATTCCCAATATATTAATAAATCACATTTAATTCTACATCCCTTTTCCCTTCTGTACAACATAAAAGGATAATGCACTTGAAAAGGTTTACTAGGTCCTAAAATTAACTAAGCCTTGCATCAATTTAAATAAAAGAGTATTTTATGCCGAAATATCCAAAGGTTAATTCAACTTTTAATAATTATTACTTGGAGGTTTATCAGGATTCAAATCATTAATACTAAGGAAAACTATGGAACTAAAGCTTAATAATTTGTGGTATTATAATCCATGATTCACACCACCCATATCATTTGCAGCCTGAGAAATCATACCAAATGTGGATGGCATTATACTGGCATTCTTGGGTTCAGAATAACCTGGTTTGCCATGTGAAGGTGTGGTGAATTTGGGCCAATCACCATCTAAAGACTTACAAGTTGTGCCACCTTTTCCATGGTCACTTTCATCACCCACAGATGATTCTTTATCATCATAGCCGCTATCTTCAAACGCATCTAGGTTTCTATTCAAATGTTGGTCAACATCAGCACCACTAAGGATGGACACCTTTTCCATGGACCATTGTGAATCTATACTTGTTCTCAATTTCCAAGGTCTAGGAAGCTTAGCTTTCTATAATGTTTAAGGGCACTAGGGATGCAAAATGTAAGATGCACAAAGTTGGGTCAACATACAAGCTTGAATGCACAAAAGGAAAACACTTTACTTCAGCCCTTGCAAAAAAACCCAAGTCCATATTTTTGCAAATGTAGGAATAAATATACATAGCCATTGCCATGTGGGGATCCTTTCATTGCAATTGGGAATTTAAAAGAACTAACAAAAATGTGCAACAAAAATTTTATCCATAAAAATTTATAGTCCATAACCAATCTAGGAGATGGGGCTAGGGGATGTAAAAGTTTTACTTCTTTTGGCTTGCTTCTTTTCAACTTTGCAAAAACACCTCCAATCCCCTCCTCCAATTCCAAGTTGATGTCTTTTGAGGAGGATTTAGGCATGTCTCCAATTGAAAAATCTAAGTGTGAGGGAGTTCATTTCTCACTGCTTTAGGAAGATGACTACTTCAAGGACTTGGATTTCCCCTTGTAATGTGCACTACAATGTTCTGGGGTCCTTGGATACCCCTCAGGCCCCAAGACCCCTTTTTACAGCTGTAAACTTCTTCCCACAAATTGTGTGGACCTTGTAAATATCTATACAAGAGTGAACATATAAAGGAAATGATAGATCACACCACAAAGTTGGATTATTGATCTTCAGATATGGGCCTTTCCAAAAACAAATCTGACATTAAATTATATTAAAAAAAAGGTCATCAATTTTGTTTTTTGATCATGTGGCCTTTTGTTGTCCGAGACCTTTGAGAATGAAAAGATACATGAAAATTTGCATCTATTTCAAGCCTTAATTTATATTTTCATCCATGGAACATGCTTACCAATAGGAGCAGATAGTTCAAGGACCTTGCATAACTTTCACTTTTGTCCCAAAAATGCATTTGCCTCCCAATCCACCACTATTGGGTTTGGCCCAACAAAACATGCATATAAAATCAACCAACTTCTGTCTAACATAAAATAACATCCAACTAGTCTTCTTGATCAAAATTTGAACATTAAAACCCCTTTTAGATGACATTGTACACTAAAATTTCCCAAGTCAAAGTGCTCGTTTTTACAAACACCCCCATGATATGTTAGACAAGTGATCCTACATTGTGTCTTCACATGGAAAATTGTGGATATGCATTCAGATTTTTCTCGATACATTAAGATTTTGACCATGAATAGTGCAAAAAATTATGGACAGTCCAGTTTACAAACATTTGAATGTTATAATGTTTTATCACATATTTATAAAAATTGATTAGCCCATGTTAGTTAAAATGTTGAGGGGTATCCTACATACCAAGTTTTTAAACAATAGTTGAGGGGGCACATGGACAATGCTTAGAAAAACTAGTCCAAAAGGAAAATGACTAAACCTTATAACTTCCATTCAACCTACACCCAACTATAAATATACCTATTTGCAACAAAAAATGGATTACAACATAAAACTGTACAAGACTTACATTGTTTCAAATTGTACAATTGTGTAGAAGGTCTAAGAAAACTTGGAGAATGTTGAATCTCAAATTTGTATACATACAATTTGGAATGTGAGATTTACAAAAAAATTGGCGATTTGATTCAACCCACATAAAACCATCCAAAGTGATGTTGCAATCAAGCAATAGAGGGTGTTAAACATGGGGACTAATGAACTTACCTAGGGATCACATGCAAGTTTAGGGACCTCAACACAGACTCGTTGTAAGCAATATTTTTTACCTTAACTTTATCATATTCACATTCATACGCATTCCCATCAGCTATCACCATGGGTTGAAGTTCTGTGGATTAGTTCACACCATCTAGCGTGAAAAGAATGAAATGATCACATAACAAAACATGGCAGAATTCTCTCACATAATGTTGACACTCTACACTCAATCCAAAATGGTAAAAAATGGTTCACAAAAATAATGCAATCTTGAGTTCATGTCTTGCCAACCCATTAATGATTTTGATAAGTTCAATAAACTCACCTTCTTGAACTTTGAGCTTGATAGACTTGGGTTTTCGAAAACTTTCCTTCTCTCTGTGCCTCCTCCAAAGCTTACTTAAGTATACCTATCCTTTATCACTATAGTTTAATGAGCTGTGTATATGCACATCACATTGCACAAAACCAATAAGTCAAAAATTGCTTCTACATGTAAATGTCACGATTGTGAGAAACTAACACCCTTGAGTAATCATCACAACTACATGCACAATAGTCTGCAATTACATTTTGGAGCTAAGTCTGCAAGCCTTTGTTTTCTCATAGTTCTCAAATGCCGAAAACTAATACATTTGAATCTTCCTTAGTTGTAAGCTTCGACAAGCCTTAAGTTCATCCAACCTAGGTGAAAAATTCATCCACTTGAGATGAATGAATGTATGTATTATGGATGAAATGAAGCAATTTGACATTCAATTAGGTTAAAAGAAATGACTATTTGTTGACCTAATCTGCATCCATTCAAAAGTTGTATGTTTATCTTGTTACAACTCATTCCTTTGGATTTGGTGGTCCCTATTATTGTTATGCGTTCAAGGTGCATTCACTATAATTGCAAATGTGAAGGTGGTGGATTGGATAGTGCAACCAGACCACATGTTACATTGATCTACATCAAACTAGGTAAATATCCATCATGCCAATTTCTTTTTTGAAGTATTACTCACTTGATCAATTTTTGACATAATTGAACTATAGTAGTAGAGAGCATGTAGACAAGACAATGGTGTTGCAAAGAAATATATGTGCTCTTGGCATTAACACAAATGCAACGATGAAAGTTCACAAACATGTAAACAATAATTTTGTTGGTTGACTTGTGTTCACCAAAACTTGTCATTTTATTAGTGGTTGTTTTAACCTAGTTTCTTCAATTTTGGTTTACATTTCATCAACCTACACTTTACCTAGTAGGTGTTTATTTTCTTACACGTAGTTAGGCTAATGAGATAGCATGCTTCTAGGTTTTCTAGTTTCATACAAGACAAATCTCAAACTTTTTGACATCCCAATTATGCATGCTAGTAAAGTCTGCTGCAAATTAATTAGTGTGCATTTATCCACCCATTTACTATGTCATTGTCAAAATATAACTAAATTTTTGCAATGAATTTTGATGTGTACAACATAAGCCCATTTTTTAACTCAATTTTTTCTAGGTATCAACTTGACATGCCAGTGCCATTTTTATTCCCTTGTTCAAGTTTGATTTATTCAAGGATTCAATTCCCACTACTGACTTGAAAACAATTATGGGCAATGACAATTTGAAAGCTATAGCTACACATGAAGATATCTATGGTAGTTCAACAATCAATATTTCCAATATCCAATCTTTATTCAAGGTGGTGATTGGTTGGATAATATAAAGAGATATCCAAGGTTTTGATGAGAAAATATGGATATGAAAAGATGGTTTGATTGGAAAATTGTTCTATATATCTAATTTTGTAGATGAACCTGTGAGCCATGGATTATAGCTCAACAATTAATTAAGTTTTAGTTCCGTAATTTTCCTTAGTACTAATGATTTGAATGCTTATAAGCCTCCAAGTAGTGATTATTAATAGTTGAATCAGCTTTTGTGATATTTCTAGGCATATAGTAATTCTTTATTTCAGTTGATGTAGCGCTTAATCAGTTAAGCACCTAGTAAACCTTTTAAAGTACATTATCCCTTTTATGTTGTAGAGAAAGGAAAGGGGATGTAGAATTAGATGTGATTTATTGATATATAGGGAATACAAGCCCATAATTAATAATAACATTTCGCCATGACAAGGTTAAGTTAGTCTGTAGAAGAATCTTCAAGCACTAATGATGTACTTATAAGATTTTTTAGATGTAGTCTTAGTACATCTTTATTTAGTTTCACTTCTATTAGACTTTTAAATAGAATCAATTCAAACTTAAGTATTAACATTTCCGCCTGAGTAGCCTCAAGTGAATTACAACTTTATAACCGACTTAAAGGATAGATCACAATTGTAAAAAATCTAGAATGCGACAAATGGTGCGAACGAGGTACTCGGCTTGGTGCTCCATGGGAAGGGGGTTGATTGGCCCTCGTAGCCAATGATAATGGCCATCATCGGGAACCCACGTTCGACAATGGAGACGGACATCATCATCTTCGCATTAACACTCTTCAAACCTTTTTGGCGCGGCTCCATGAGCAGGAACGAATTTTAAATAGATTGCTAAAGCATGTGGGTTAGGAGACAATTGACGATCCCATGCCGAACGATCGACTCGAGTGCACACCACTCACTTGGGCGGTTTTTCTTCGCATGGCGTTAAGAAACAATCACGTCGAGCGGTGCTTCTTCAAGCTCTTCTTGTTCTACTGGTGCAACTGGAGGATTCGAAGGCGTAGCGACATCATCCGCCATGACTAGTTCTCACCTGCATTGACAAAAACCAAGAAGGTAGTACAAACAATGTGGTACTTGCGTTCAGAAGGGGTCGATGCCTTTTTATTTAACAAATTAGGGTAGGCGTAAGGTGTGGGAGTGACGGCGGAACCTCATGAAAACTCGAACATCCGAGATCTAATGGATTCATCAAACCATAATTTTGATGGCGGATCTAAAAGTATGTGGGGGTTTTTTATGATGTAAATTTTACTTCCAATTTACTATGTACTACATAGTTAACTAATGCATGGTAAAATAAATAAGTAGGGGATATCAAAAGAATAAATGGTACATGGGGATGTTAGTTCAACCATTGAATTAGTTAAGTAAAAATTCAAGGACGTTACTTGTTACTATCAATAAACTATCCTAGTAGTTAGTTACTTGAAGTAATTAAGATGAAGAAGTATGATGTGAAGGTCAACGGACGGAAAGGATAAGGATCAAGCTTAAGAGACCTCATCAAGATATCCAAGATAAGGGAAGGGATGAATCCTCCAATCCCATTAGTCATGAGGATTGTCATCCTATTTGATTGGAGGATGGAATATTTCTTGTGTCTCATTGGGCCCAAGAATTCTCATCTTAAACTCAATTGGATGGCAATTTATTCTCAATTCTTATTGGCTTTAGAAGGATGAGGAGGCCATTGATTGGAGCAAAGGATTTCAAAGCTTTCATTGGACAAGGGGAACAAGCTCAAGGAAGGTCATGGAGGCTTACCAAGGGAAAATGTATTGTGTGTATGTGGGAAGGAAAGAAAGAAGAGGGGGAAGTGTGAGGGAGAATTTTTTTTAGTTCTTATGTGTGGAGAGGTGTTCATGGAAAAGGTGTGTGCAAGAATCAAATATGGAAGGAAGTTGTGTGTAACAAATACTTGTAGCAAAGCCTTTGGATTTTTGGTTCAATTAGTTATTCCTCCCAAATCCACCGTTGGATTTTTGTCAAAATGAAATCAGTTTTAGCTTGGAAGGTGTAGAAGGTTCTCCCCAAATTTCAGCATCGTCAGGTTTGCTATCAGGGAACTACACTAGTTGAAAGTAGAGGGTGTTGTAGTGGAGTTCATGGAAGGATTTCCATGACAAAGCCTCTGGATTTTTATTTCAATTAATTGTTCCTCCCAAATCCACCGTTGGATTTGTGTCAAATTTAAATCAGTCTTAGTTAGGTGTAAAAGGTTCTCCTCAAATTTCAGCATCACTGGAATTGCTGTAAGGGAGCTACACTTGTTGGAAGTAGAAGGGGTCGAATTGTCTGTTTTTTCCTTTAATCTAAGCAAAGTGGTTTCTAGTTCAAAGCTTAACTCTTGATCAAAAAAATAAAAATAAAAATAAAAACTTATGAGATTTTGTAACATGGCTCCTTTTATATTAGCTTTTCAAAAATTCAATGCATGTTAGATTAAGAAGTTATATGTAGATGTTATGACAAATGAAACGGAAGGGTTCCAACCATCAAGCGTGACATTGGATTGAACATCAACATACGGCTCTTTCATATTCCATCATGGTGAGTTACGTATCTCACAATGTTTTTGTATCTTCAAATTGGACACAACGCATTAAATCGTTAATGAATTTCATTACTTACCTTGAACCACCTTACTTGTTAGACTACAACTACATAGTAGTTCCACTTCCAACCGGTTTTTTTTTGTGAGTGCATATCTTAATGGTGAAGGTGTGCAAAAATTCCTCACAGAACCCTTTCATTTTCTAACAAGAAAGTTCCTAGAGTAATGGGAAATAAAGGTCCCTACTACTAATAAAAGACTCATAATGCTGGCAGGTTATTGTAATGATGAAATGATAGGTTGTAATTGTCATTTTCTCTAAAGCCCGGATGTTGATCCTAAAGTTGTACAAAAGGTATGTCTATTACATTTACACCCTTGTTGAGATTATGGGATTTAGAATGTAGTCATCATATAATATATTTATAGGTTTGGTTATAAATTTTGTTTGGTTTTTGTAATAAACATGGCTGAAATTTCTTATGATTGCCAATCTTTTAATAGACTTAGTACATTGGTTAATAGTTTGACATTGGCCTCCATCTGTTGTCATGAGCTCATGAAGTCATTCAAATTTTTCTTGGTAGTTGGTCAAGACCATACAAGTTGCTATTAAAGGTCATTGAACTTATGTGAAACAATCACTATTGTTCACATTGCTCCTTGGTTTTTTTGGTTGTTTTTAAGCATGGGGATCTCCCCTTTGTCTTGTCTACTGATATGTTGTTGGATTTGAAATATGACTAAGTTTATTATTGGTTATCAATTTTATTCATGTTGACTTAGATAGTAAGATACTCATAAGTTATCAACATGGATAGTTCAAAATGGTGATGGCTTCATCAATGGAGAGCACAATATGTTGGAAAGTTGGTGTAGTGTAAATTAATAGAGGTATGAAATGGGGTTCTGGGAATCAAGGGTTCAAATTAGGTTGTAGTACAAGGGTAGAGAGTAGTTTGGCAACATGACTTGGACAACTTTGATCCCGTTCAAGTTGCAATAGGTATCAATATGTTGTTTAACTTATCACCATTTTCTCCGCAATTCCATACATACATTTCCATTAACTTTAGATATGTTTTACATCCAAGTAGTCATCACTAGTGTGCTTGTAAAAAAATTAGAATGCAAGAGACCCAAAAGTCCCAACCACTATCCTTGAGGTAGTCCTTTTTATGCCTCAACCTTGGATGCTTGCTTAGATAGGGACAAGCTAATTAAAATGAGATTAAGTTTAGTCTCATAAGATTGTTCTAGAGGTGAATGGAGATGATTGAATGTGTAGGATAGGTGGGAGGTGGTGACGCGTAATATTGCTACCAATCTTGAAATACCACTCTTTCGTCTAAGGATGTCTAACTGCCAAAAAAGAGGCGGGACACTGCATGGTGGTTAGTTTATCTGGGGTGGATGCCTCCTAAAGAGTAACGGAGGTGTGCGAAGGTAGGCTCGAGCTAATATTATGACAGCTTTAGAACATAATGGTACAAGCCTGCTTGACTTGCTTCCATAAGCATCTAGGAACCAGGTTGTATGCACTGAGCTCGTTCATTGTGGATTCTCTTGAACTAAAAGCCAATGTGATCTTTATGCATAGTTGAATTGTGCAAAAATGATCACAATGGAAAGCCAACATATGCATTTGGGGCATTAAGAAGGATGCAATGACTATGACGAGGCCCTAGTAACAATAGATGGATATTTGCCATCATGCTAGATGTTATCAAGTACAAATGACCTCAAAATAAACATGGGTGTGTATGGTTGACTAAGTGTAGGTACTTGGGTTTTGGTTAATACCCAATTCTACACCAGTCCTTTAGTTTACTTTGCCATGCATGTCTAAGTAAATTTCCTTTGGGGATATGAGTTGTATTTGTATATTGGATGACTATCACTTTGTTACATAAACACTGGCCTAGTATTGGTGACAATTGTATGTTTAGTGACTCAATCATTCAATGTAGGTATTGGACAACTAGCCAATTAAACCAACTAGACATCATTACAAGTGGTCATGGACACCACTAGACCCATAGGATCCTACAGGTCGTAGAGAAACATGGGAGGAGAGACTCCATATAATAGAAAAAGCAACTACAAATGAACTTGGGATCACAAAATATAGGTGCCCTTGTAGATGGTGTTGTGGTGGTGTCATGTTTAAGGGCAACAATTAGAAACCATTTTCATAAACATGGTCATGATCCTACATGGACCAAGCTAATCTTGGTATGACATGATTGTTGTATGTCCATGTTTGCATTCAAATTCAATCAATATTGTAACTAGTGTGATGATTTAGGGTACATGGGTGGAAGCCATGCCAATTGTCCAAAATTAGATCTTTTTTTTTCAGATGTTTTCACTTGCTTTGTTTGGTTTGTTATCATAGGGGGTTGATGAAATACTTATAGAACTTGAAAGGTTAAACCAAGATGCACCAATGGATCAAAATACTTATGTTGGGGCAAACCCAAACACAAGGATGGATCAAGATATTGAGCTAGGTAAAATGGTGGCTGAAGCATTTGGAAGGTGTGATGAACTTCAAGGTAATATTGCAGATGTTGGGAATAAGGATGATAGTCCTAAAATTGAAAGGGGAATTTTGATGGTGGGATTTCAATTTGGACTTTGTTGACATGGAGGTGGACATGGAAGCTGATCATGAGAAAACAGAAGTTGAAATGTACAAAGAGGCCCAAACTGCACTTTATGAAGGTTGTCCTAGTTATGTGTTGTTAGATGAAGAAAATAAGGTATTTTTGTAGATCATAAAGAAGTTGAAAACCCCATCAAACTATGCTTCAACCTTATGGAACAAGGTGGTGAATGAAGGAAAATTGGGAGGTCTAAAATCCCATAATTATCACATAATGATGTAGCAGGTTATGCCTTCACAAGGATGGCTCTAATTAGTTTAAATTGGGTGTTTAACAAGCTTCGTGCTAATGTGGTTGACCCCCAAAACATGCAAGTGCTAAAATCAAAGGCATTGGAAACTATGTAAACTATAGAAAAAGTGTTTCCACCTGCATGCTTCAATGTTATGACACACTTAATAGTACACCTTGTTGAAGAGTTGGATTTTTGCAATCCAATCCACACAAGGTGGATGTACCCCATTGAAAGGTACATGAAAGTTTTAAAAGGTTATGTAAGAAACATGGCATGGCTAAAAGGGAGCATGGTAATAGGGTATACAATTGAAGAAGCATTGGGATTATGTACATAATACATCTGTGAAGTGAAGTTCACAAGGCAGAGAGTTTGGGATGACCAAGAAGAACCTACAATACATGATGAAGTGCTTGAAGGGAATGGATGGGCTCGTAGATTGAATGCCAACCTTAAGAATTGGGCCCACACATTTGTTATCCACAATGCATCAACAACAAAACCATGGCGTGAGTAAAAATGCTAGCCCTAAACACATGATCATGACCACTATGTACATCAAATCTAGTTTTTACTTGTTGAAAGATTTTGAATTATGGCCTAGGTCTAAGGACTTTGATCTGATGTGTAGGGACTGATCATACCATTATGTACATCAACCCTAATTTCTAAATTATGACCTAGGTCTAAGGACTCTTATATGATGTGTAGGGACTGATCAAACACATATGTACATCATATCTCATTTAAAGACTCTAAATTATGGCCATGAATCTTTAGTTGCCCAAATTATGGTTTGGGGTTTTCGAACTATAGTTTAAGGTTACAAAAATTATGATATTTGATATAAGGTTTTTGAATTTTGGTCATGGGTTTTCATTTGTTGGATTTTGGTCTATGGTTTTGGAATGTTTTTCTTGACAATTTTGGTTGTTGATTGTGATCCCTACCCTAGTTGTTAAATTTGGCAAATGGATATACATGGATTGATGGCATTATTGTATGGAATTAATGTTGATGTTGGTTAACACAAGTAAACCAAAGGACTATATAGTGGCATGCATGTAGGAGGTATTCAATGGCTCAACAACAAAGGACCAATGAAAGGACAACATCTGCACTAGCTACACAAAGGGCACATATTAGGAGGTTAATCTACCCACAAGCCCTAACAAAATTGCCTCTTTTTGAGAACTGGTTCCCCATTGTTGTTGTAGAAAGCATAGCTAAAAGAGAGGAGGTCCAAGGAGATGTGATTTCAATAAACACTCCCCCCTCAAATATTACCACTACATACCACTTTATGTATACTTTTGGGAACCATCTTCAAATGGCAAATGCAAAATTACACCTATCAACCTCAAATTCAGGAATAGCAGCCACATTTGAATAGGAATGTTGTTCCCATTCTAGTGATTAGAACCCAATCACGGTATCACTTGAATATGTTGGGTGGATCGAAGAAATACTAGAGCTAGATTATGGCCAGCAAGTTCCAAACTGTTGTTCTTCTTTGCAACTGGGTGGTGGCAAATTATGAAGGTACAAATGCCACAATGAAGCGTGATGACTATGGGTTTACTTTAGTGAACTTTGAGCATCCGATCCCTCTTTCAACCCAGTCTTTTGCATTTCCTATGCATGTTGAATAGGTTTTTTTTGCAGAAGATGTAAAAGCACCAAAAAATTGGAAGGTTGTGTTGCATCAATAACTAAAAGGGTGGAGTGAATTCACCAGAGAGGGAATCTAGAGTTGGCCTTGTTTGATCTAGGGAATAATGTTGATCATGTAGGTTTATGAGTGGATGTTAATCCAATTAACAAAATGGTTGTTGTAGCCCAATATCCAGATGCTGATGAGGTGGTTGGTGAATTAAAAACCCAAGCATAAGTTCTAGTTGAAGAAATTACAACAACCTTGGAAGGTGACAATGATGATGAAGAACTACAATGAAATTTTTCTTCATTAGATTCAGATGGTGAATGAAATCCTCTTTGCTGACAAGGCCGTTTCACTTTTGTGCAATTAGGTTTGTTGGGTTGTAATTAAAGTTGGAATTTCTTTTTGAATAGCTAGCTTCCACACTACTTTTTATGGGTTAAAAATAGTGAATATCCATTTGTAGGTGACGAATAAATAATGCACAAGTGGATGGGCTCTATGATTAAAGTCATTGAAATGATAGTGCAACAACTAGTAACAAGATTGATTATGTCATTGAGCACCAAAATTTCAGCATGTTGAATGATAACAAGCTTGCATTTTGAAAATGTCTACATGCAAATTATGGTTTTTCCATTATGCTTATAATATTTATCATGAACAAAACATGTTCATTTCTAGAAGCATTTTGAAAATGTCTTATGTTTGCCAAATGTTTTTTTTTAATATAGATTTTGACGCATCCCCAAACTCCTTGGTAGATTCAACTACGAGTCTAAATGTGAAAACACTAGAAGGATAAGGAGTTGGGGCACACTCCTTGGCTCGTAGCACTTTGGGGGTAGAGGGGTATGTTGGAGCTCCGGGATGGGAACTAGGAAGAGTGACAAGTGATTCAGTTACTCATATGGACCTGCACAAACCAAACAACAAGTTGGTTAGTGCATAGGTGGAGCATTTTTGGTGCACGAACCAGCCACAGGCAAACACGAACTCACAAGACTCACCACGGGCCGGACTTGGGGGAAGTCACCACCTTCCCCCTTATAGAATACTCTATGCCTAGCCATGGGACCAACACCCAAATGTCATTTTGTTCTAGGACTCCAAAGTGAGAGTCTCAAAATTCCCAAAATTGAGACTCTTGAAACTTTGGAGGCCCATAACTTTGTGTGCAGACCTTCAATTGAGGTGAGGTCTAAAGAAAAGTTGTAGCCCTTATCGAAAGCTTTCCAACAGTATGTGGCACGCCACCTACATGCAAGGAAATCATGGCGATTTATGACTTTTAATGGTCGAGAGTCAAATTGACAATTTGACTCCCGACCCTTCTTTTGGCCATAACTTGTGTTTCAAGTGCCCAAATGCATCATGCAAGCCCATTTTAGACATTTACATTCCAAGAGCTTTTCAATGATATAAGTAACTTTTCAATCAAATGAGTTTTGACCCCTAAAACCGCCTTTTGAATATTCAGGAGTCCATTAGGACTCTAACTCCCAAAGTGGGAGCTCATTTGGGAGTGTGGGGGTTCATTCCCTCACACTCTCTTGCATTCTTAGGAGCATGAAATGTGATTACCATGCTCACTCTTGGCCTGCACCTTTGGAGGCCCTTGCCTTGGTTGCGAGCCCAAGGTTAGGGTTGCGACATATTTGCTTACTAATCTTAAACCTACATTATTATATTTGAATGTGTAGGTGACAAAGTTTTTTTGATTCCTATGTGCACACCAAGTTAATTGCATTTGTGACAAATGGCTTGGGTTGATTATAGCAAAATCTGGCGATGTTTTTTGGATGTGTACCTACCAGAAAAGGGACCAAGGTGTACAATATCATATTAATGTTGAAGCCTACTTATCTATTTTTTCCTTTCACCATTTGGAGATGTTTATATGATTGGTGTATTAATCTTGAATGGTATTTTAGATCACATTTGGAATTCTAGTTGTGTACATTTATTTATCGATATGTATGAATTTGCTACATTTATAGACTTTTATTGAAATACAGTCATAAATCCAATTTTGATGGAAAAATTAGATGTTCATCATTGGCAAAAGTAATCTTAGATAGACTTGTTATTGGAATAGTCATAAATCCAATTTTGATGGTAGAATTAGATCCAAGACAAACTTGTTATTGGAATAATCATAAATCCAATTTTAATGGTAGAATTAGATCCAAGATAGACTTGTTATTGGAATACAATCATCAATCCAATTTTGATGGTAAAATTAGATGTTCATCCTTGGCCAACTTAAATCCAAGACAAATTTGTTATTGAAATATAGTCATAAATTCAATTTTGATGGCAAACTTAGATCCAAGATAGACTTGTTATCATCAATCCAATTTTGATGCTAGAATTAGATGTTCATCCTTGGAAAAATTAGATCCAAGACATATTTGTTATTGCAATACAATCATAAATTCAACTTTGATGGTATAATTAAATGTTCATCCTTAGTAGATTTAGATCAATTATCTTGGATCTTCATTTTGACATTTTCAATGGTATCATTTAACCCTATGTGTACAAAATTTATATTAATATATTGTCTTAGATCTTTTTTTTTGACAATATTGTCAATGGTGTCAGAACATTTTACCTTACAAATTTGCCAAAAATTAGCCAACTCATAGATCATATGTTTTGGATCTTGGTCTTAACATTGTGAATGGTACATGATCAGAGCTTTATGTTTCATTTGAACTTGGGTGAAGCAATAGTTATTGCCTTGGATTTAAATTCCAGAAGTATAAGTCACTTCCCATATGCACTTTTAAATTCCAAAACAAGTTGTATCCATAATTAAATTCCACAAGCATCAATATGTTTTGGATTTTGGATTCTAAACATTATAAAATAAACGTGTACTAAATCTAACCTAAATGTACGATAAATATTCGTTTTGTTCAAAATTAACATCATGGCAAAACCTTGAACCTCAATTACACCCTTGATTAAATATCTAATATGTATGTAATTCATTTAGTTATATTCAAGTAATTGTTGGCTACAAGTTACAATATGACCATTTTAATTAGTGTTAAATTTTTTACATTGGTATCAATGGCATATAGGAAATTATACAATTAAAAAATGTAGGGTGTTTAGCTAACGTAGGTAATATAGGGTTTCCATTTGACTAAACCAATGGTCAACTTGACCAAAGGTGTCTTTTTGTTTGTCCAACTTGACCAAGGGTGTCTTTTTATTTGTCCAACTTGACTAAATGCTCATTTGATTAATAGTCAAATAGGTCATTTTAGTCAAATTGACTATTCAAAAATTACAAAGTCCATTCAAGCATTGTGTTTTAATCAAAAGGGTCATTCCTTCTAGTCAAAATGGACAAGCTAGTCAACTTGGACATCTTGAAAAACCATGATTTGTTGTACTAGAGCTTCTTCAATTTCCCTTGCCAAATTAGCTATTTCAATAATCATTACTTTAAGCATTCTAGTAATGGCTAGTTTTAACTTCTTTCTTAGTCCTTTCTGGAAGGTTTCTTTCAAATATACATCAATTGGTTGTTGTGGTATAACAACACATAATTATAAAAATCTATCATAGTAATCTTCCATCGTTTCATGTTTCCATTGTTTCACTTCTCTCAAAGCTACTATGGCTTGTTTTTCAATGTGCACATCATTAAGTCTTGAAATAAATGCATGTTGAACCTTTCCCCAAGTTGTAGCAAGGTTTGATGTCTCATAATGAGTAAACTAATTTGCACTTTTTCCTCATAATGTTGTAGGAAAATATTATAATTTATGTGCATTAGTATCCTCACCATTCATTACACATAATTTGGCTAATCTTCCTATATGAGTTATTGCATCATCGCCATCATGGAACTTGGGCAATGGTATTTGCAATACGTTTGTTGCCATTACCACCATTGTTGGGGCACATGTATGACAACTATTGTGAATTGGGAAAATAAATTGGTTTGTTGCACAACAAATGTTGGTTTTTCCAACTATAATGGTTGTTGTTCAACTACTTTAAATAATGGATTTCTTATTGTATTGATTCTTTCTAGTGTTGCATTACTATCCTTGTGTGGAGTTGATTTTTCTTTGACTTTAATATCAAATAAGTTTGTTCGTAGATATTTGGCTAGAGTGAGAAACCTTTATATTGATTGCAAGGATTGCATTCCTATTTTGGTAGGTTTTTGTTTATGTATGAGAGTTTTTAGCCAAGATTGAGCTTCTCCTTCCTGTCATGTTGATGTTTCGGCTTTGTTGTGTTTTTCAGGTGTAGTTGATGTTGTGGACTTCGCATCAATGTCACTTATAATGGAATGCATCCCTTCAATTGTTGTTTATGTAGCCAATACAAATGTTTCCTGAAGCAACGGTTCTCAGATCTAGTCTTTTGTCATGCTACCCAAAATGCCTAACTCTCTCCATTGATTGTAAATATCAAAATGTTTAACCTAGGATTCAACATTCTCAAGATTTTCCTTCATTTCACTTTTTAAATTCCGTTCTATATTAGCTTGTTCTTGAATTTTCTTCTTGTCTATCATGGGTTCCCATGAATGTATACCCTCTACCCTTTCTATCCTTTTTTTTTTTGTTATGTCCTTTCTGTTAAAGGTGGAATAAGTAAAGTAGGTATTAGCATAGTTCTTTTGTATTTTTTTGAAGAATACTTTTTATTTCCTTTTGTTTTTAAACAAAATTCCCCTTTCTCTCTAGTAAGTGCCCATAATGCATCACACAACATCCATTTTTCAATTAAAGCATTGATGTTTACTTTGTTAAATTCTTTATGATCTAGTAGTTTAATAACATGAAATGTTCTGTAAACATTTTCAATTCACAACAATATGAGTAAATAGACTAGGATGGGGAGCCATCATCTATACTTTTTTATTTTAGATGCATCTATAATCAATAATTTATATGGAATGCAGTAAGTTTTTGTATTCCCATGTAATTTTTCTATGATTAATGCTTGAACATTTTGTGGTAGTTCCCAAAAAATTTCCATGTTTATTCTTTTGATATTCTCTAAGGTGTATACAGATATTTTGCTATAGACCATCCAAAATTATTTAATCGACGTAATCTTTCCGAGCCATCTCTACAATGATGACCTCTTTTAGTTTTCTTCTTTTTGAATAATTATAGACATTGTTCACCATCGTTCATGCCAACCTTGATGAACATTATTATAATAATTTACTATTAATTTTTATTTTTCCATATCTTGCTCATAATAAGCGAAGAAATTAGAGTACATATTTATGTATTTTTCTCTTTTTATAGTCATTTTTAAATGAGTTACCCCTTCTTCCCTAAGTTGATATATCCCATAAAAATTGTTAAATCCACATGGAAAAAACAACTATTAAAATGTGAAAATAATAAAACCCCAAATCAACTTTGTATACCTTTATAGAAGTTTCTTTTGTCATTTATAATAATAATAGTGGTAATTGTCTTTCATTAGTGATTAATTTTTTTAAGTAATATAATTCATTTATGCAATTATATGTTGTGAATTCTTTGATCCACCTACACTGTAATTGTAACAAATCAAGGGGTATCCACCATTTAATTAATTCATTAATATTTGGTTTTAAATATATTTTTTCATCTTTCATACTCACAATATGATTAGTCATTGTCATTTTGTCCATTTTTGTTAAGATAAGAACATAAATTATTACTAGTTACCATTTTTTATACTAATATAATTAGGACTATTAATGTGTAGAATATAATTTTGACCAGATAGTTGGTTTTCCATGTAATTTTTGTAAAATTAATTCCTAGATCCTTATTGGTAATAATTTAAACCTATCAACAAATTCATTCCGAACGCCTTTTTGTGGACATGATCTTGGGGTATATAAATATGCCTAAAGTGTCCACCCATATGTACAATGATCTTTGAACAGTTGTTTTGCCTCTTCTATGGGTAGTGTAAGTTTTTCCCAAGGAACAAGATTATACCTTCTTATCATGTTTCCATACCATTATTGAATCTAGGGTGTGAATGAACTCAAACAAGCCAAAATTGATGTCAAAACGTTAATTTTTCTACAATTTTTGTGACATTTGTCTATGTGGTGCCACTTTAATGGCATGTGAATCATGGAAAGTTGTGCTTATTGCATAATATGGATATTGAAAAATCTAAAATGAATTTAAAAAAATTCCAATATCAAAGTTTGGTTTGAATAAAGGATGTTTAACATCTTCATTCAATGACATTACTTTCATAAAGGGCCCTTTAATTTTCATAATACAATTTATTTCATCCTCAATTTTTTTAATAGTAATAAGGTACTATTAGACACATCTTAACACTCAAATTTTCATTTAAAAAATTTTGTGTTTATCAAAAATTAAGGTTTAAAAGAAGTTCATGAGTCCTTTTCGACATGTAAATGTGATGCAATGTATATATTGTTTAAAGAAAACTTGTAGCTTATAACATAAAAAATTAAACTTAAAAATATTAACATGTTTTGGTATGATTTGAAATTATGACAAATTTTCAAGATGAAACACAAAATCTAACAAAATCTATGTACTTTCAAAAATTTGTATTTCTCCAAATTTGATTGTAAAAAAACATATCACATATTGGGGCAACTATAATACAATATATAAAAAGTTTCAAAATATTTCATTTGAAAATTCCTCTTTAGTAAAACATGTTTTTTGGGAAAAAGGACTTCAAAAAGGCCAATAGTCCTAAATGCAAAGTAAACACATTGGCTCGTTATATGTCTCCTTATTTCAGTAAGTGCTGATTCTTCACGTTCCTAACAATTGCATTCTTTCCTTGACTATGTCCTTCACATGTTTTTTATGCCTAGTCGCATTTTCAATTAGGATAACCTTCCATGTTACAGGTATCAACTCACACATAACCTATTACATGTTCCAAGAGTCTCATATGCATGTTACATTCTCCTTACCACTTGGAACATTTGGATATTGGAGGGAGATTTACGTTAACTTGTAAAGATGGGGTTATGTTTAAAAAGAGAGTTCAATCTATTTAGAAATAAGCCATTGTTGTTATTTATGTTTAGAAAGAGAGTTTATTTATCATGTTTGTGTCTTTTAAAGTTTCCATACAGCCCAACTTGTGGTTTGTTACATGGAAAATGCAAATTATGAGTTGAAAATGCCTACCATGGCAAGTCAATTGTTCAAAGGATGTTTCATGTAGTGTATTGAGTTATGTACACATGTTTTTTAGATTCATGAAGACTTTGATTGTAACATACATTTAAGCTAGTAATCAGGACAATATAATTTACCTTTTGATTGGTCATTGTGTTTGTAACTTGTTCTCTCTCTTATTAGGGGATGCAATTTGTTGTAAATTTTTTCCAATGTGTCCAACCCATGTTGCTTGGGAAGGACAACAACATGATGCGAAAAAATTGCCAAATGTTATTCATAACAAAGGAAAAAGTATTAACATTTAACAATATTGAGTTATTTGTGTCAAATACAGAAGTTATTGAATAGGCATCTTGAATTTTTCATTTACACCACTATGTCAATAAAATCAAGAATGTACACACTTTAGATAACATGCCCATTCATTGAAGTGCTTCTAATTCCATTTATGCATTATTAGCAACTTCATATAACATGTTAGATATGCAAATGGTGTTCTTGAATTGGCTAAAGACTGGAAAAGAAATGAATTAAAATTTCATATTGTCCACCTATAGAAGTTGTGAAGTTGGGTGACTAATTTTCTTGGCATGTATAGAATTCATTTCAAACTTGAACAAGATGATTGTTAGTTGGGATAAGGATGTGGGGCCTTCTTTCTACTACTTGGATTATATTGCCACCCTCCATAAGTTGGAAAAAGGTGGCTTTAGATATGATGAGTCAAACTTCTGGGTGAAAGTACATTATGTAGTCCCTTTTTAGGTGTCACAGTTATAGTTTAATTGACATCTTTTTAAAACTTAAATATAAAACATTAATATTTTCATTGAAATATCATAAAAGGCATTCACATATATAATGCTAATAGATTTGGCATTTTAAAAATGCAAAAAAACACATTAAAATCCTAAATTTTTAATGAGTAATGGACTTTTGAATCTTAGCGACAAATTCTATCACGCCTAAAGAGAAAACTCATGAATATGAACTTTTATTTCACATTGGATTAATTATGTTTAAAAAAACTAAAGATCCATTGAATGAATGGAATGTGATTTTAATTTATTATGTTATGAACTTTTCAAAATCCTAGAAATTATAATTATTAAGCATTTAAAAAAATTATTAAAAAAACCTTTTATATTTTTTTGTCTTATAGTATCATGATTTGAAATTGGAAATGGAAAAAAATGTTACTTTCAATATAATCTAAATATTCACATTTTAATCCAGTTTTCAACTACCCTAGAAAAGGATTTTGAAAAGGGACTTTAATTCGTCGAAACTTAGCCACCCTAGTGTGCTTTCACCCTTCCCTTTTTAAAGGATCACAAAACCCAACAAAACTTGTTCATCAATTGTGTTCCAATTTTGGTATGATGCAAAAACTTTGTTGTTACAAGTCATAAGAATTATAGGTGTTTAATTTAGTTTTGAAAGATAGCATACTTTGTGGATAAGTAACATTAAAGTCTTCAATCCTAGGGTATAAAACCCCATTTTGGTACTATTGATTTTAGGCAAGATTGTACACATTAATGTTTGACCTAGTTGAATGGGCCATCCCTTAACTATTGGTGCTTTCACAATGCAATGTACATGCCCTTGTTGGACACAATGTTCTTTCCAAATGTATGTATATGCATGAAATCCAACCATGTGTTAGACATGAGTGTTTCCAAGTTAAAGAGATATTCCAAATCACATAAAAAGATGTCAATTTCCATGTTTTTGAAGCTCTTGAAGAAGACAATATAATCCAATGGGTTGATGGTTGCATCATTTTTCAATTCAGTTAATAATTCGTCAACCCTACAATGGAAACATGAAATAATGTTACTAACATGTTGCATGTGTACTAGGATTCACATATGGTAAGCAAGAATGGAGATCAACATCCACTTATCAAATGAGAAGGCTAAATTATAACCTTAATGTTTCACGTAGATGTTGGAATGCTTCATCTTTCAAGGGCATAACAAGGTAGGGTGGTGTTCTCTTGGATATTGTCTCTTTTGCTTCTTTGCAAACATCATTAATGGTTATTACATGTGTGTCATTAGAAAATGTATACACAAAAATCTAACCATTGGCTTGTTACAAATATGGCACAAACCAATTAGATCATAAATAACTTGGCATGTGTGACTTATGTGAATTTTGTGAGTCCATAGCCCAAATGATGCCATAAACACATTGTCAATCCATTCTTCCCATCATTTTAGACACGCTTGATAGCTTACCAAGCTTGGCCTTGAAATCATCTAGTGAAGAATTCTCCCAATCACACTTCCTCAACATGTAGGGCAACAAGTTAAACAAGCCAAGTGGTAGCTTGATTGGAAAAGGTATGGGTGGTTCCCATGTGAGTGTCACATGTTGATCAATTTTGACTTCCATAAGTTTCAAATAGTGATTTTGCCCACCTTGGATGTCTTTCAAAGTGTGCAAATCTTGTAGAACAACATCTAAGTGTAGTGGAGATGGAAGATTATGTGAAGCCATATTCTTGGGTTCATTTGGATTCTCTACATTCATATTAGGTAGAGGCGGACTTGTTAAATCAAAATTTGTTGCCTTTAATTTGTGTTTTGGATGATGTTAGGGCCTTCAATCTTATTGGCATGCAACTAGGTATGAAATGATGCCAATGCTTATGTGATAATCTCACCTATACTTCCAATAATGGTAGTTGTATCCTAATCACTTGAAAGAGGTAGCTTGGTTTCCTTGGTGCTCTATTTTTCAATTTTTGTGTCGCAACCCCACTTTGAGGGAAGTGTGAGGTCGCCACTCACATGCCCGAAAACGGGACTTGGGAATCCTTCAGGACTCCTGGAAACTTAGAACGCAATTGCAGGGGTCAAAACACCTTGCATTGAGGTGTTCTTTATACCGTTGGAAAGGTATTGAAGTGTAGATGTCTGAAATGGCCTTGCATAAGCCATTTAGACATTTATAGCACAAGTTATGGCTAAAAGAAGGGCCAGGAGTCAAACTAATAGTTTGACTCTCGACCACTAAAAGTCGGGAATTGACCCGATCCCGGTGTGTGTAGGTGGAGTGCAACACATTGTTGGAAAGCTCTCAAAGAGAGCTACAAGTTTGTTTTAGACCTCATCCCAATCAAAGGTTGGAACGAGAAGTTATGAACACTCGAAGTCCCGAAAGTTCAAACTAGGACAGTTTCGGGATTCCACTTTGGGAGTTTCAGGAAAAAATGCCATTCGGATGTAAGTGCGGTGGAGAGACGCAGAGAATATTATAAGGGGGAAGGTGGTGGCTTCCCCTGAGTCCGGGCCACGGTGAGTCAAGTGAGTCCAAGGTTGCCCATGGCTTGTCCCAACACCAAGAGTGTGTAGAATGAGTTCTAACCAACTTGTTGGTTGGTTTTGGATGTAAGAGCGAATAACTAAATAACTTTTCCCTCTTCCTAGTCTAATCCCGGAGCTTTTAGCACACCCTGTTCACCCCCTTTAGTGCTGGAAGCTAGGAGCGGCACTAAGTTCCAACTATTTGCACTCTTTAACATAGTTGGACCCTTTTTGGGCCTAACAAGGAACTTGGGGGCGCGTCACGTGGTATTAAAGCTCAAGGTCGAGCTCGAGTCACTTTTTGGGAAGTTCGGATGGCGCCCAAGAAGAACCGCAAGCAAGCACAAGACTCCATGTTGGAAGAGCCCGCAAAAGATCGTCTAGTTTCGCCGGAATCAATTGGGGAGGAGGAACCAAGACCCCGGGAGGATCAAGATGAGCCCGAAAGTGAGGAGGAGCAACGGAGCTCGGTCTTATTCACTCTGGAGCAATTGGAAGTCCTCCTCAAAATGAATAGGCCCAACTTTAGTGAATTGGTTGCGGCCCTCAAAGGGGGGTCATCCAAAAATGCTGGGTTTCAACCGGCCAAGCCCGGGAACTTCAATGGTGCCCGCGACTGAAAGGTTGTGGATGCTTGGCTTGTAGAAATGGCGGATTACTTGCATGCCACCAAAGTTGGACGACATTCGGCCGTGGAGCTCGCCCAATCCTACTTGAAAGGCTATGTTGCCACATAATGGAGGACAGTGAGACAAAAGGAAGGGAAGAACCATGGCTACATTTGGGAGTTCTTCAAGGAATGTGTCGAGACCGAATTTGTCCCAAGGAACTTCAACTACATCTCGAGGTGCAAACTTCGTGACCTTGTGAATGCCACAAATGAAAACTTGAGGTAATATGTGAGGGCCTACTCCGAACTCATGCTTGAGATCCGGCACATGCATGAGCTAGACCGTGTGTGCCAATTCGTGATGGGGCTTCCAACTTGGGCCAAGCAAAAGCTTGAGGAAAATTGGCCCTCTTCACTATCCGAAGCCATCACGAAAGTGGAAGGCTTCTCAGATGTGGGGCGGAGTGAAAAATTTGGGTTCAAGAAGGACAACAAGTTCCTTGACAAGAAGCGAAGGCATGACGGAGAGTGGAATCGTGGGCAAGGAAGCCCAACAAAAGATAAGCCCAAATAATTCCAAGACTTAGGGTTTAAACCCAAGGGGAACTTTGTGAAGAAGGGGGCCCCTTTCTAAGGGAGCCAACCCAAGGAAGATGTTGGGATGAAACCCAAAGGAGCGTGCTTCAACTGTAATGAAATGGGGCATTACTCCAAGGATTGCCCCAAGTCCAAAATGGGGAATGGGGGCTCTAAGGTAGTTGCCCTCAATGCTAACTTAGCCCAAGGTGAATGCAATCAACTTATCTTCTTGAAGGGGAAGATTGTTAAGCGGGATGTGTTATGTCTTTTAGACACAGGGGCTTCTCACAACTTCATAACCCAGGAAAGCGCCGAAAGGATGGAGCTCCACTTGGAGGAGTTCAAGGCACCCATTGAGGTGCATTTCGCGAATGGGGTACCCCATCCCATTGAGTCTCAAGTGAAATGAGTTCCTTTTCAACTAGGAAATTGGAGAGGAAAGGTGGACTTGTTAGTTTCCACCTTGGGTGGAATGGATTGCATTTTGGGGATGGAGTTCATCACCCAAAACAATGTGTTCATAGAAGGGCACAATAGGTTAGTTAGAATCCCATCTAAAAGTGGGATTGTGCGGGTGAAGGCACATGAGTTGCCTTGTGTGGGTGGATCAACCATCCACTTCATGTTAGGAAAAACTTAGGAAAAGGAATGTGTGGGAGGTTATGGCTTAATGTGTGTTATGCGGGTGTTGGATGAGTGTGAGCCCAAGGAAGCCACCAAGTTGGCGACTTCCGCCAAGTGCATGAAACAAGTTTTGGAAGAGTTCCCAAATGTGATGCCCGAAGAGTTGCCCAAAGACCTGCCCCCGAAAAGACTAGTTGATCATGCGATCGAAGTGGTACCATGAGTGGCACCTCCCGCCAAGGCCCCATATAGAATGAGCCATGAGGAGTTGAAGGAACTTAAGGTTCAACTTGAAAAACTCCTTGCGAAAGGTTATATCAAACTAAGCAAATCACCATATGGGGCACCCGTCCTTTTTGTTCACAAGAAGGATGGGATGTTGAGAATGTGTGTTGATTATAGAGCACTCAACAAGGCAATAGTGAAGAACCAATATCCTTTGCCTCGAATCGATGATCTATTTGATTGTCTTTCGGAAGCCAAGGTATTTAGTAGGATTGACCTACGTTCGGGATATTACCAAATTCGGATTGCGGAAGGGGACGAAGATTAAACCGCTTGTCACACAAGGTATGGTTCATACGAATTCATGGTGATGCCCTTTGGGCTCACCAATGCACCTGCCACATTTTGCACTTTCATGAATGATATTTTCCCGGAATGGTTCGATGACTTTGTGGTCGTTTACATAGACGACATTTTGATCTATAGTGGCTCCTTGAAAGAACATGCAGAGCACCTCCGAAAGGTGTTCCAAAGGCTAAGGGAAAATAAGTTGTATGCCAAGCTCAAAAAGTGCGAATTTGGGGTGACGGAAGTGGACTTCCTTGGGCATATGATAACTCAAGAAGGTTTGAAGATGGATGATAACAAGGTCAAGGCACTTGTGGATTGGGAACCACCCAGGTCGGTGCCGGCCTTGGGATCCTTTTTAGGATTGGCCTCCTATTATCGTAAGTTCATCAAGAATTTTGCGAAGATAGCCGCACCCTTGACAAACCTCTTGAAGAAGTCTGTCGTCACTTACGAATGGGAAGGAGCATGTGATGAAGCCTTCGAAACCTTGAAAGGTATTTTGGTGAAGGCGTCGGTGTTGAAGTTGTTCGACTTTGACAAAGACTTTGAGATCCATTCTGATGCTTCTGACTTTGCAATTGGAGGAGTCCTAGTGTAAGAAGGAAGACCGGTGGCATTCGAGAGTAAGAAGTTGAGTGAGACGGAGAGAAGGTGGCCAACACACGAGAAGGAAATGTGGGCGGTCATACATTGTTTCAAAACTTGGGGCCATTACATAGGCTCCAAGGATGTGGTGGTGTGGACCAATAATGTGACCTTGAAGTATTTTGCCACTCAACCCAAGTTGTCATCCAAACAAGTAAGGTGGTAAGACACCTTGGCATTGTTCAATGTGGACATCCGACACAAGCATGGGAAGGAGAACATAGTGCCCGATGCTTTGAATCGGAAACACCAACTTAAAGTGGTGTATGTGGGAGAGACGGAACTTCAAAAGGAAGTTCGACTAGCAAACCGCCGAGATGCATTTGCCAAAGAGGTAAGGCAAAACATTCAAAATGGAGCCAAGTCCCACTTCCATTTGTAAAATGGACTATTGTGGTATAAACAAAAACAACTCTATGTGCCAAAAGGGAGGGTAAGGGAATTGCTTTTGAAGGAATGTCATGGTGGACCGTTTGCGAACCATGGTGGTGCAAAGCGCACCACAACATTCCTTAAGAAAGCCTATTATTGGCCCAACTTGAAAGACGATGCAGAAGAGTATGTGAAGATTTGCTTGACTTGCCAACAAAATCGAACACTTAACAAGAAGCAAGCGGGCTTGTTACAACCTTTGCTAATTCCTAAAGGGCCGTGGGAAAGTGTGTCCATGGATTTTATGGTAAGCTTGCCCCCATCAAGGGGTTTTGATGCCATCATGGTGGTGGTGGATCGATTTAGCAAGATGACACATTTCATTCCCACGAAGGATGAGGCCACGACCCAAGACACGAGTAGGTTATTCTTCACACATGTTTTCAAGCATCATGGTCTTCCAAAGGACATAGTCTCGGATCGAGATCCAAAGTTCACAAGTAAGTTTTGGCGAGCCCTTTAGAAGAGAATGGGGTCGGAGCTCAAGATGAGCACTTCCTTCCGCCCCCAAACCGATGGGCAAACCGAGAGGGTCAACTTGGTGATCCAACAATTTTTAAGGAATTATGTGCTGGCGGATTAACAAGATTGGGTAGACCATTTGGAGTTGGCCGAGTTTTGTTACAACAACTTGGAACATTCCGCAACTGGGTCTACCCCATTTCAAATGGTGACAGGCAAGTCACCAATTGTGCCCATGACTTGGGCGGCACATGGACAACCCCTGAGTGATGCAAGTGAGAAAGTGCCAATGGTCACACAATTTGATGAAGAAAGACGGCGCTTTTGGGAGGTGGCAAAGGCCAACTTGGAAAAGGCGCACAAGAGGTACAAGGACTTTGCGGACAAGTCCCGACAAGAAGTGAAGTTTCAAGAAGGGGACGAAGTGTGGTTGAACATCAAGAATTTCCGGTTGCCAGAAGGTTTAAATCATAAGTTCTTGGGCCCATATGCGAACCCATTCAAAGTGTTGGAAAAAAAACTTTCGGACACTTATAAGTTAGAACTACCGGAAAACCTTAGAGTTCATCCCACATTTCATGTGTCTCTTTTGAAGCTGGTCTCTTGTGATGCCTCAAGGCCTAATCGAGAATACAATTCAAGGCCCCCACCAAACTTGGTTCATAATGAACCCGAGTTTGAAGTGGAGGCCGTGCTCAAGTCAAGGCAATTAAGAGGAAGAGAGCGGGAATACTTAGTTAAGTGGAAAGGATACCATCTAATAGAGGCATCTTGGGTGAATGAACCCGATATGGAACATGCCCAAGAAGCCATAGAAGAATTCCACGCTAGACCGGCAAAGAAGAGACGTAGAACGAGATGAGGACATCACCTTTCTTTTAGTGGGGTAGAGTGCCACATAAAACGTACCACATCAAGTTACAAGTGAAATAAAGGGCTAAAACTTCTAAGAGATTGTATCACGAGAATTTTTGCGTAAAGGCAAGTAAGGTTGTCAAATGGCATTGGACAAATGGAACTATTTTGCGTAGGCCCGAATCAAAATCAAACTCCTACTTTGGGGTTAAGGGAAACTTGGCCCCAAAAGAGGAGGTAAGCAAGGTGAGCTTGCGGGGACATGCACAAGCCTTAAGTGCATCCCAAACGGTTGGTTGGTAGTGGCGGCCAACACGGGAAGTCATGACTTCGTTCGCGTACTTTAATCATGTAGTTTGGGACTTGGGTTTTGGCAAATCTAAATGTCGCTTCTCGTACCTTGATAAGCAAACCTTTTAGTCAAGGCTTGATTGTTGTGATCAAGGCGCAAGGTTGGGAAAGGAATCATGTCAAGTAGCTTAGGTCAAGATTAGACTTGACTTGAGTTTCTCATGAGGGGAAGGTTGAAAGAATGGCCTCCCAAATGAGGGTTCCGTCAATTAGGTTAGTTTAGTCTTTTGACGAAGCAAGAATTAAGGGTTTTCTATGAAATACCCTTGGACTTGCCAAGATAATGTTGGAAACTTGGGGACACCTAAGTTAACTTGAGGCAAAGTCCTGTTGCAAAAGTCGACATTTGATGGCCAAAGATCCAAAATGAAACGATTGTAATTGCGAAGAGAAATTTCTAAGTGTCAATGAGGACATTGACCTTTTCTTCTAGTGGGGGAGAGTGTCGCAACCCCACTTTGAGGGAAGTGTGAGGTCGCCACTCACACGCCCAAAAATGGGACTTGGGAGTCTTCCGGGACTCCCAAAAACTTAGAACGCAATTGCAGGGGTCAAAACACCTCACATCGAGGTGTTCTTTATATCATTGGAAATGTCTTGAAGTGCAGATGTCTGAAATGGCCTCACATGAGCCATTTGGACATTTTCAACACAAGTTATGGCTGAAAGAAGGGCCGAAAGTCAAACTAACAATTTGATTTTTGACCACTAAAAGTTGGGAATCGACCCGATCCCGGTGTGTGTAGGTGGAATGCAACACATCGTTGAAAAACTCTCAAGGAGAGCTACAAGTTTGTTTTAGACCTCATCCCAATCGGAGGTTGGAGCGAGAAGTTATGAATGTTCAAAGTCCCGGGAGTCCAAACCGGGACAATTTCGGGACTCCACTTTGGGAGTCCCGGGAAAAAGTGCCATTCGGATGCAAGTGCGACGGAGAGACGCAGAGAATACTATAAGGGGGAAGGTGGTGGCTTCCCCCGAGTCTGGGCCGTGGTGAGTCAAATGAGTCCAATGTTCCCCGTGGCTTGTCCCAACACCAAGAGTGTGCAGAATGAGTTCTAACCAACTTGTTGGTTGGTTTTGGATGTAGGACCGAATAACTAAATAACTTGTCCCTCTTCCTAATCTAATCCTGGAGCTTTTAGCACGCCCTTCTCACCCCCTTTAGTGCTGGAAACTAGGAGCGGCACCAAGTTCCAACTATTTTCGCTCTTTAACATAGATGGACCCTTTTTGGGCCTAACAAGGAACTTGGGGGCGTGTCATTTTGGCTCATGAACATGTAGCTCTTCTTCTTGCCTTTTGGGTGATCCCCCCCCCCCCCCCCCTTTGACCTTGGCATCCTTTGTCCTAAAGTTTTTGATGCACCTTTTCAATGTTTCTTATTGTATTGAAGTTTCGATAATAGACCCGTGAGACTTTTGAGCCTACACACTTGGACACGAACATGTTTATTGTTGATTGGGGTTTTTTCCAAAATTGTTTCTGCATCTACATCAAGTTGGGGGTCTTAAGCTTCAATTGAATAGAGGAGGCATCATTGTGCTCAATCTCTTATTTCAACTCCTTTGATAATTGGGCATTAGCCAAATTGGGAAGTTATGGAACAAAAATGCCAGTTTATTTGTTTTTGGATCAATGGGAACATCTTGGCACCTTCTAAATTTGTGGTCAAAAAGTCAAAACTTACTTGACCATTCCCCTTCACAATACACACACTAGAAATCAAGATGATCTTGTCCCCATTTAGTGGGGTCACACATGATGAAAATATTTCCAACAGATATTATAAAATTCATGAATGACCCATTGTTCTATGAACTGAATAGATGTCAACTTCATGTAGTACCTCAACAACCTTTCAAACCCATCTAGCACTCCTATCTCCTTTTTGTTTGTAGCCATATTAGATAGAGTTTCCAAAACACTAAACTTTTCCAACTTACATTCGATTTTTTGATGTTTCATATGGCAACGTAAACCCACCACCATGTTAGAAAGAATGAGTTGACAATTAATTGTAGCCATAGTTGTGTTAAAAAAAATACAACTTAAGAAGGCCTAAAGGTCATATGGAATTTTTTTGCAAAAATTTGCTACATGAGTATTTCAAACTTTGTAACAAAAATATTACATTTCTTTTTTGCTCATTTGGAGATTTCAAACTTTTACAAGGTTTCAAACATTTGCATTGTTCATTTAAGGTTCACAAATGTGCAACCCCAAAATTATGGTTCGATATCCACGTCAGCATGACTACATGTCTATTGCCTAGTTTTGCTACAATACCAATTCCACATTACACCTTGAATCCCAACATGCACCAAATTCGAAAAAGGAAAAATACCTAAACGTGCACTTGAATTGGTTGATTTTATGCACACTTGAATGGGTACATGGTGGTTTATAATTGTATTTTGCACAACACCTTTCAAGGATTGCAACCCTAGAATTGGCAACAATGAGGCAAAACTTTGAAAATAACTTCCTTAAAATTTCTAGCAAAATGCTCAAAGTCTTTCAAACATTTTCAAGAATTTAAAAAGCTCACATACTTAAATACAAACTTGAAATGGAAATGTAACAAGTCTCCCCAATGGAGTAAAAAGTTGCATCAAAATCACTCCACATTCTTCTCTTTTTATGGTCCAAGTTCTACAAAATATCCGTATTCCTAATGACCTAAGCAATATTAGTTTGACACATGCTAGAAAATACATTGCTAACAAGCTTGTACTAATGTACTTGCAAACATTTGTGAAAATACATCTAGGTTACAAGGCTCAGAACAATTCCACAACAAGAAGCCTTGCACGAGCTTAGAACAAACTTTCATATCAAAATTCTATTTAGAGAAGCACACACCAAATCAATCAGTAATTGAAGGTAGACAAGTTATTGAAATCAGAAAGGTTGCAACACAATTGAACTTGCCATCAACATTGATGCTCTACTAAATGATTTGAAAAATCAAAGGTGCAACAAGGTGAAAGAAGAAAAAAGAAAATGAAAGCGTGAAAACATAAGCACAAAGGTCTTGCAAAGCCTAAACCCTAATGAAAGGAAACTCTATGTTCACATGTTTTTGGCATGACATCCCATGGCATGTTGTTGACATGAGGATGGGGATGCCATGGCAGTTACAAAATCGGCATTACATGAGGATGGGATGGCAAGTTACGAAATCTGCATGTTCCGCAAAGAATGTGGTTGGGACTCGGTTTTGTTGCCGAAAATGGTGGGAGGTAAAAATTTTGAGATTTTTACCATCTTACCAACGTGGGTGCTCGTTCACCCAAGGCACCAAATGTGTCCAGTAATGAAAATTGCTAGAGCCTAAAAACGAGACGATGTCACCGGGCCCAAGCGCTCAAAGTGGAAAAAGCGCGCGTTGCCCACGTGCTTCGAGCCCGCCACCGTCGCGTACGACCCGGAGGGATCTTTCGATTTGAACAAAATTATAAGCGCAAATTTGACTCTGCAGTAGTAATTCTTGAATTTTCTGCGGTTTCTAATTTTGGCGATGAGGAGCCCGAGCAAAGCTAGCTTCTTCATCATCATGCATCCGCTAACAACCAACTCCGGCTAATGATAACATTTGGCTCAGATATTTTCCGAGTTGCACATACTTGCACAGAGCTTCTTTAATTGCAGATGATCCTGATTGATTCAGCTTCTGCACTGTTGCATATTTTCTATTTCATCCCTTGCATCACCCACTCCCAATTTAAGTCCGGGCAGCACGACCACCGCCGAATTTCCTTCATTGATCGGGACTTGCAGAGTGCTGCCAGGCACTATTTCTTCATTGCTTTGGAATGGGAGAGGGGGTCACTGGGGGTTTAGTTGTGATTGCAAGCGGGGCGAGTCACCAACGCGAACACATAAGCTACAGAGCTCCAATTTAGATTTGAATTGATGGCCTTGTCTGAGCCAGATGTGGACTACACCACGAATCCCAACAGCCATGAGAATATTGTGAGCTTGTCCGACTGAGCTGTTGCAGGATGGGTTTCATACACGTGTGGGTCCTGGTTTCATGAGGCTACAAATCAGGACGAAGCAAAGCTGCAGGGGGATAACTGTTTTCTCATAGAGAAGAAGGAGAGGTTGATCAAATCACCGTGTCAGATTTTGCATAACTCGTGAATGGGAACACGTAGCCTCCCAAAAATCTTGAAGAAAATAAACAAAGATTTTGTTTGAAAATCATGCTGGGAATGGAGTGCGTTAAGAACTCCAGGATACCATGCATGTCAGGGGACCTCAATAATATCATGACCAGACATGTGGTGTAGGTACGAAGAACAGAAGGTACAGAATTCGATCATGGGGAGGGGACTATAAAATGTCTAGTTCAAAGGAGATTACCCAGCAGTGATCGGGCTGACTTGTCTAGGTACATTTAAGAGCTGACGTTGGGAGCTTATGCACCTCACATTCTAAACGTTCACGACCCCCAGGCTGATTGGTTGAAGATATGGAAGAAACCTGAAGACTCAGCCGTGGCGGGTGAAAGAGGTAGGAAGCTAATTACAGAACTTTTAAGGCTGGGGTCAGTAGACAAAGACATTATATTATGCTTTTCAGCCGTGGCGGCTGAAAGAGTTACGAAGTTAATTACAGAGCCTTTTAAGACTAAAGTTCGTAGACAAACACATTATATGCTTTCCTCCCTCGACATCCTGTCAATGTGCCACACAGATTGCAGGCCTGGGACAAAAGAAATCCGTGCTAAGGCTCATTCTGATCCTAAGGAGTCATGGTCAGGAAGTAACATGCGAGATAGGCATGATCGATTGCTTCACAATGGAGCTTGTTACAAACAATATTGTTACTCTCCCGTGAACAGAAAACTGAATTGCAGACTGCCAGGGCGGTAGATCAAGAAGATGAAGACGTAATCTACGTCTGCAGCAGATGCACAGTACTTGGATCTATTGGAAGATATCAGGGTAAAGAATCATGTGTAGAGCGATGGACAAAACTAGGCCATACCCTGCTACGATGGTCTTAGTAGATTAGCACTGCTCATGGTTCAAGAGGAAGGCAATTTCGTTGAACCCTGGGTTTTATCTGCAACAGTTCCAGCTTTCCACCTCTAAATTCTCATTAAAAATAGATATTGACAACATGAATATTTCTGAACAGCTTTTCGACTGAACCACTAGTTGCCTTGCAGACAGCCGATCAGCCTCTCTGGCAATGCACCTGTTCTCCTGCGCCACAGACTTCGAGAGTCCCAGGTTCCTCTATCAGAAGCTCCGGCATCCGGCAAATGTTCTGAAACTTCATCGCGTTCTTCTTCTTGGCGCTCGATCTCCTCGTTTGTTGCCCTGCTCATTCTGTCATTCCTAGAAATGTGGTAGAAAGAACTGTAGCAATTCTGCGGGTTCAAGCTCAGGAAAAGCGCCAAGTTCTCTATTTCTCTTTCAATATGTACGGGGATGGTATGATCAAGATCATCTAATAACAGAGGATTCAGTATGGCAGCAAATCTTGATTGGTTGAGACTGCTCCAGGTTACCCTACTCGAAGGACACAACTTGGTCCTCACCAGTAGGTTTGCATGGAAATTACGTTGATCAAGATCATCTTCTGCATAGATTTTGTTACAGAGGATGCAGGTCAGGAATCAGGATGTTGCAGTATCCTGCTGTTTTCAAGAGACTAAATCCAGGGTCGCTGATTACTAATATATTCGGCAGAAAAGTTGGATACATAAATCCCAGTGAGACTTCGAAGGTACTTGCCTGGTTGTGACGGAAATCCTAGAAAACGCTCAACGTCCGGGAGCCATCGCTTCCTTCCCGCAGGTGCTGCATACTGCAGACATATCTATAACGCCAAAATTAGCTCCGTTATAGCCACAGCTGGATCTGAAGCTTCTCTTAAATTTTCTAACTTACAAGCAGATATCATGTGCACATCAATGTTTGAGAATATGGACTTCTTTATCTCCTTGTACGTTATAGCATTAAGTCGCTGTAAGTGGCAGTGCAAAATGGTTTCGAAAATTTGGTGACCTCTGACGCTATTGCTACTCCATGTGATCACATAAAGGCACCTTGAATATGTTAGAAAGCAATAGATAATCGAATTGTAATGTCAGTAACCTTCAATTGAATTTGAGATAGTTTCATTACAATGTCAATAGTTTTTTAAAATCGTTTTGTGATCTTTAGCATTATTGATATATAGATTCGTTGATTGAATGTTTTGCTTCAAATTTTAAACGTATTGAAGTTTTTATATTTATTTAGCATGCGTGGAGACTATGTTAAGATCGTATTAAAGTTAAAATTATTTCAAAATTAAAACTATTCATAATCAATATTAAACATGCATGAAGACCATTTACAAATAATGTCAAAATTAATACTATTCATAATTATCATTGAACATGCATGGAGTCCATGTCTAAATCACGTCACAGTCAAAATTGTATTGTTGAAGCAATGGTTGATTTGTTGCAAGTGTTTCAAAAATTCGCTGAAGTTTTGACGCTTATCTAACATGCATGAAGGCCATGTCTGGATCATTTAGTTATTGAAACTTTTTTATAAATATATGCATAAATAAATGAATATTATGCACATATAAGAAACAAAAGTTTCTGATGATCCAGACATAGACTCCATGCAATGTTAGACCAAGGGTCAAAATTTGAAAAAATTTAAAACAAACCTTGAAAAAAGAAACATCATTCTTGACTTGCACAAGGATTGAAAGTGACAAAACTAGTCCCCAAATTAAATTGCTAACTTGACTATAACACCTTCCAACATCTCCTATTGAGAAAAGGGCACCTGTAGACATTGATAGAAAACAAATTTTGATAAGTTGAAATAGCTGATCACAAACCCCAATTCCTGAACCTTCCGGATGATATCCAAACGAACTTTATCTCGTACACCAATTTGAGCATAGTGAACCGGCCTATACACATGCCTACAGCAGGAGGAGCAGCTTTCCAGAAAAAGCTCTAGTATCTAATCGAGCGGCAGCTCTACTACGGGCTATACTCGGATCGCGAAAACTATGACTCCCATCAACACAGCCAAAATTACAAGCTCTGTGAACGATCCTCTAGGGACATGGCAGGTCGCACGAAATTGCTACAGCTTAAGCAATGTTACCAAGCAGGGATGTATGGACAACAATTTGCTGGCAGCCGCTCTCGCTCCCCTGCCGTGCAATTCACTGACTCGTTTCGCTTGGTCGATTGCAGGGGACGGAGAGAAAGCTATGTTTCTGAAGACTACGAACCAGCCAGCAAAAAATCAAGGACGTTATGCCGCCAGTGATGCAGCTAGCGCGAGAAAAGAGAAGAGAGGGAGGAGGTGAACACTGAATGGGATGTGAGCGGTAGGAGCGAATATATGCGTGCTCCGGAAATGCACGTGGCAGGCCGGGCGGGCCACCCAAAGGCCTCTGACACCCTCTGTTGGCCAACATTACGCGCAAACTGCCGAATATGGTAACTCCAACCGTACCCTAACCACGCTCAGCCTTGTCCTTAAGCCCTTAAATGGAAAGCTCTCAACCTAACCGTACCCACTAAAGATAAATGCTTTGTCTATTTGATGGAAAACCTGCACAATTTTATTGCAAGACAACTGTCCAATAAGGGAAGAAATGGAAAGGTTTGTCCACTTCTTGGCGTTGCTGTTTTGGGGATAAGACCCAAACTAGACATAAAGAACTCTTTCCCAAAGCAGGAGGGGGTAAACACTTCCCTACAACTTTCCCAGCTACTTTTTCCCAGGTGCGTGCAATTCTTCTTTTTAAAGTACGTACCTTCCCAGTCTGGAAGTAATGAACTCTCATTCATTATTATGTGATCCTTACAAATGGATCACACGGATTTGAAGTTTGTTGGGCTTCCATTTTGGGAATTTTTTTGCATTGAGGTGAGAGGTACATTGAGGTAAACCAGTGTTGTAGTGGTATATAGGGTGCAACCTGGCTATATTGTACTGGTATGAGTAGTATAAAAGAACATATCAGTCTGGTATGACCTGAAGCAATACCAGTCTTATACCAGTACCGGTCTTGTATGAAACCTGAGATATACCACGTTCATACCTGCCATATACCAATCAGCCTTGGACCTAATACTAGTACCTGACTGGTATGAAAGTTTTCTAAATGTGCCTGATAGCAGTACCTACCAGGTATGAAAAAGAAAAGAAAAAAGAACCCTGATACCAGGAACAGTCTAGGATATTCAAAAGTTGATACCAGTACAACACTGGTGCCAACCAGTGTTTTCTTTAGGAATTTTTATTTGTAGCCAAACTGGTGATCACTCACATGAGATGAAGAAATAGTGCTGATCATCCTTAGGAAAATTAGCCTAATCTGGCAATAAATCAGAAATAAAGTATAAATGTTTAATCAGCCTTCTATATTTTTGGCTACACAATGAAAACCAAATATAGGAATCTGGCAAGTTTTATTCTTTTCTTCCTCACTTCTGATGACTGAAAACCTCCAAACTCACTTCCTTTTTTCAATTTTTCATTTTTTTTTTTTCATTATGGCGAAAAAAACAATGGTGCTAACTTGCTAAACAGATATGGCTCCTCGTTCTTGGCGTTGATGATTTGTTTGATTGTTATCAGCCCACCATCAGAAGCCTCTGATTTGCAATGCATCTCCCTTGTACAAGTTAGATGACCAACAATTACCGGAATATCTGCAAACCGGCACTGGGCGCCTGTTTTGCCCAAACTGGGGACGAAATCAAAGGTCAGTATGAAGACTGCACGACAGGGAGAAAACAGGGGACCAAACGGGTTTTCATGCCTCAATTTGAATCGCATGGGAGTTTCACTTCAGTTTTTTTATTTGCCTTCTCTGCGCCTTCACTTCTGCTTAAACTCTTTATTATGTCAAGTTTTGTCAAAATAAAATCCTGCAAATATAGCGAACTGATACCCAGTTGCATTAAACAGTACCAATTTTCACTCAAGACAGCTACAGTCAAACTGAGGATGAAACAGGGAATACACGGTCAAACTAGGACCCAAAGACAGGGTGACTTTAAGGATAACTCTATTATCTCTAAAAAAAGGGATGCATCTTATGCCTACTTATAGGCGTAACATCCCTCCCACACAAAAGGAGTAGGTTGTGAGAACACTAGCCTCCTATGCCTTGCTGGTGAAATTTCGCCCAAAAGTGAAATTAAAAATAAAAAATTTGAAATTGACTTGTGACTTTGGAGCTTTTCAATTGTCAAAAGTGAGGGAAAAAAAAAGTAAGAATCACAAGATTTTTTATATTTGGTTTTCATTGTGTAGCCAAAAACATAGAAGGGCGATTAAAGAATTTTACTTCATATTGTGTATGTAGCCAGATTTGGCAAATATTCTTTAGAATAATCACAGCTTTTTTGACCTCTTCCTATGCATGATTGCCACTTTGGCTACAAAAAAAATTCCTAAAAAAGCACTGCTCATGATGTACATTGTTCAGTTTCATCATGACATTTGCCTCATGCTTTAGGATAGGTAAAGCTGATGGTTGAGGGACATTCCCAAAATGTGGGGCCCTTGTCTTTATCCTATACTTGAGTGGTTAAAACCTGTTGCCCTAATGAAGAAACCAAATTGCTTACATCTAGTAGATCCCACTTGCCAATGGTAGCGTGGATAAGTGAAGAGGAAGGGGAAGAACCTGGCCTAGTTTTGTGGTAGAATACTTAAACTAGGAAGTTGGTCGTTGCTTGATTTGTTTCTTTGGTGGTTTTCTTCCGTGCAATGAGACGGGGCCCAAGAATGTGTCGATGTGGCCACTGTATTTTAGAAGTCTGTATGCGTCACAAATATGAGAAAGTAGGGGGCAACTTATAGCTATTCCTCTAAACTCGCCGCATATATTATGTAGCTTCATGGTACCATGATCATTCACTTTACCTTAAGAGTAGCATGTCCTCACTCATTACTCATTCCTATGGATAACTTTTATGACATGTCAAAACAGCTGAGTCGCACACTTGACTTGGCGTGTCAATGAAAGCCACCCAGAGGCATCTCATGAAGCCCCGCATCTCCTAAGGTCTCATCATAATTGAATCTTGAAACACAAGAAATTTTAGAATATGTTGTTGAACTTGCTTCCAAGACTGGGGAACCCCCTCCCACCTTCCCCACTTAGCTAGGTTTTAGATTTGAAAAGAATATTTGATTTGAAAGGAATATTTGGTTCTCATTCTGACTAAGTTTCCAGATTTGATGGAACCTCTCTGGCAGTTCTGGATAGGGTTCTTCCACTTCCTAAACCTCTAGTTCTGCTGTTTTTCAGAATAATTTCGAACCCGAACCTGTTCAAATCACAAATCCAGTGCCCCTGCATTATACAGAATCTAACATGAGAAGTGATGTTGTACCACTGCTTTATGACCAAGAAAAATGGCAACATTTTTATTAAAATTAAAACAAAAATTATTGGCTATCTTTTCAATTGAGTATCAATGGATTGCTTACAGAACTGAAAACTGTGTAAATGACTACAAGAATTAATCACATGGTTCAGTTTCCAGTTCCAACGGGAGGCTGGTATCATGATCTGGTTGAGGATTCATTTTTAGCAGGAGGTTCAACCTGTAGGTAGCCTGGTTACCTAGAATTGGACTGAGAACAAGCCAAAGCAGAAACTTGCCGGACACTGGTTCAAACAGCTCATCAAAGTAGTTGTAAACAATTTGAGTACACAAGTCTCATGCAGCGACTCCATAATATCCAAAATAATTTGCCATGCATTAGAACAAGAATGAATCTTACTATGTCTCTCTTGTATTAAGCGTGATACTGGATTGGAACTGATCTCAACCACTAGAAAATCAAAGTGAAATTGGTAACGCAACTGGGATGGTAGACATCAAATGGATCCATGTACTGGGAAAAGTTCATACCTTCCAATTCAGCAGGTTTTCAAGTTGTCTTGAGTGCTATAATTGGCTATCAATGCCGATTTTGATATTTCCTACCTAACTATGCTAGGTAAGGACCAACTTGTGACTAGTTTATGACCTACCTGTAAACCCTTACACTAGGGGACACACCTTATTCACCAATATTACCCTAGGGATGATATTAAGGGGTGCATTTTCTAGTACATAAAGCATGAGTAGCAAATTTCTACTGTACCTGGAGGGCGATGTTATCTAGAGGCATTTTTCCTCTACAAAAGGGGCAGGTGGCTGTTTTGTTCGCCAAAATGCCTCACCCATTTTGATCAGGGCCCAGTGTGAGTCTCGTTTGTGAACCTCACTCAAGCCAAAAGGATAGAAGAGGCTGTCTGGAATCATGGGGGGCCAATAAGTAAAAGCCAAAAGGAATATTTCTTTCAATGTCTGCATCTTACCTTAGACTCAGAGACCATTGTCAATGGTGGAGAATATGACTCGTTCAACTGTCTTCCAACGAGGCTGCCGTAACAACCAACTTTGTGTCATATGCAACAAACCGACTTCATTTTGACGAGTGTCGTATTAGTATATGGGGAGCAACCTGAGTATATAGTATTGATATGTATACTGTATGGACGAACATACCAGTCTGCTATCACAAGAATTTTTTTGGAGTTCCTCTCTTACATCACTCAAAGTAACTATAAATGCCATTTTAAAAATCAATAAATGCACAAATCCTCTATAAGATCTTAGAGCATTTGTAGTTGTTCTTAGTATGTTACCCTGCAAAAATATTTCTCACATGCAAGTTTAGTTATTCTTTTTTTTTTTCAACCCCACCCATAAAACTAAAAGGGGGACTGAAAATAGGTGAAAGACTTCTAATAACAAAAAAACTTGGACCAATCATTATTGTGGGTCAATTAAAAAAAAAAGGCACACCAATCATATCATATTTGTTACACTCTTCTTTAGGGCAAACACTAAACATGAGCAACAAATCAAATATGGTGTGGTTGTTAAAGGGTAGGCTGATTACATTGCTTTGGATGAACAAAACATTAAGGATAGGGATTGATCATTGGACATTGGAGGTTTAAATTTTGAATTGTCGTTGATGGTGACTTGGGGACTACCCAAAGATGAAAGTTCTAGGCAAAGGATTTTCATTTTTAAACACAAAGTTTTGGAGTAATGATAGATGTAAGTACTTTGTAGAAAAAACTACAAACTTTGTTTTTGATATATTGCAAATTTAATTTTGTTATTTGATTTCATTTCAATAAAACATGGGATTTTTCGCTATATATTATTGAAGTTTTCAGTAAACAAGAGAAGAACAGACTTTTACAGTGATTTTCACATTCATATTGTTGTGTGAATTCTCTATAATATCAAAAATATAAGGAATGAAATGTAATTATGTTTCTAGATTGTCTACATTGTATCTTGAAATACAAATTCCGGTTATATGAAATAACCATGAATCTAGTTTTTTATGAACTGCAAAAGTAGGTGTGTTTAGAATCAATGTAGGAATTGTGAATGTGTGCATATCGTAGTGCAAATATGTTGTTACAATAAGTATGGAATAGGTTCTACAAGGATTTAATTCACATCTACCATTTGGCGACCATCTTTTGGGGCAATTTTTCTATTTTTTTATAGTAACAAGAGGATTTCAACATTTTGCATTATTTATACGATAAATGAGGGTGTTTAGAAGAGTATTTTAGTTTTCAATTCAAATTTAGAAGGGGTACATTAGAAAGCATTAAAGGTCTAAGCAGTTGATGTTGTAAGGATTACAAAGCGATCTATAAACTCTAAAGATGAAAATTTGTGAAACAAGATGAATAAAATGGTGACCCAAAATTTATAGTGACAATTAGCTTTGGAGGCAAATTGTTAAGTCACTAAACGAAAAACAGAAGACAATTTTGAAAATGGAAAAGAATATGTGGGAATTACAGAAACCCCATATCAAAATTTAATGTTGGACAAATGAGTTCTAAAAACAAAAGAAAGACCTATAGGGCACAAGTTGTTTCTACCACAAAAGGTGGTAAGGCATGAAGTATAGACTTGTGGTCTTTAGAAAAGGCACAATTATAGTCCATGAAGAGAAATGCAATCGAATTCTCACCCAAATGAGTGGGTGTAATATACTTCTCAGCTACGATCTATGGTTTAAAATCGCAGGGATCAAGATGGAACAGGGACTTTTGTAGTAATTGATCAACCGTCAAAAATCTCAAGTCCAGAATCAATAGCTAGCCGAGGAAAAGATATTAAAGGAGGTATACGATCCAAGTTTGTGTACCAATTTGCATCTCTAAATTATTATGAACCAATGGAAAATTCGGAGGCGGAAGAAAACACCAATATCAATGTGCTTGAGATTGAAAAAAATTACCTATGATCATCTAAATATGCAAAAGCACAGGTGAATGTGTTAGATGAAGTGCCATGACTCACATTTTAAAAATCTAGAATTGGATCAAACAAGGTACATAACCTAAACACGGGATCATGAATTTGTCGATTCGACGGTAGCCAAATTACTTTCAAGAGTTTACGCATTCTGTGAGGAAGATTGACATGCAATCATGGATTGTCCTTTTGTGCCTTTTCACATCAAAATAAGTATTGTTAGACCTGTGGAGTTACAAAATGTGGCAAGAACATTAATGGATCAATCACAAGACTAGGAACCAAGAATTCCTATAGTCCATAACAAACTAAGAGGCATGGAGTTGGGAGGTCAATTGGGACCACAAAGTTGGCAAATTCATCCATCCATTCAAATCAAGAGTAGAGTATTAGAGGTGTATTCACATCTACATTCTGCACCACAAAAGATACCAATGGGTAACTACATAATGGGGCATCGTCAAACTTGAATAAACTTAGCTTCACTAAGAACGTAAAAAACGACAGTTGTTGAAATCCAAAAACAAACTACTAGAATAGAGGTTACTCAATCACCTAATGTTATCATAATAACCATAGGAGTGGAAACAATTGTTGCACCTAGCACGAATGTTGTTAGAAGTGGAGTACTAATTTGATCTACAACAAATTTGGGTCGTGGATCAGGTAGAGTTTTGGCAAGAAGGAATTGAATAGGAGTTCAGGACTGCTAGCAGTAACTATTGCAATTGTTGGGACACCTCAAATGGTGTTTACAAATCCAATAATGACTATTCATGTGAACATGACTACAAATCAACCACCAATGAGCTCAATCGCTACTGGAAGGTACAAAAGTACAATTGTTGAAAATCCAATAGGAGGATATCAAGAACCATCTATTGTAACTGTAAAAATCCCTAATCACAAAAATGGCCATTTTGTTAAGCCAAATAGGGTAGCTTTTAAGTATCTTGACTTCAAAAGAGATGCTGCTACAAATGCTCATGTCAAAATGTTCAACTATGTAGTGAAAGCAAATGCAAAGACTTCTAAAAAGTATATCATCAATGCATTTAGCTATACACTAAAAGATATAGCATTGCACTAGTGCCACAATTACATGTCAAAAAAATTTGATTATGTTTTTTCGAAGCTTACACAAGCATTTTACAAACATCATTAGAAGATTCAAAATGATGAGCAAATATACATGGAGTTAGAAAAACATGAAGCAAGAGGAGATTGAGAGGGTGAAGGTTTACTAAGAAAAGATTTAAAAGTTGGCTCATGGTTTACAAACACCAACCATAGACAGTTTTTTTACTACTATGTCTAGGGTGGGCTTGCAATCATACTTCATAATTATGATTTCAAGGATGAAGAGGTCAACACTATAATAGCATAAGGAGGCGACAATGTTGTGGGAAGAAAACATGACTACTACAGAAGCAAGGAGTGCACTTTCAATACCACAAAGTATTAAATAGGCAACACCACCAAAAACATAAAATAATACAGGGAAGACTGACAAGTATTGCACAAATGGTGGAATGGTTAATCACAATGTGGAAACATGTAAAAAGAAGAAAAAACAAACCACAATGGCAGCCACAAAGGTAGCACAATAGAATCAAAAACCACAAAAGACATCTTCATATGCATGCCACATCTATGGTTTGAATGGACATAAAATGACACATTGTCCAAAGTTTACTAAGATGCAAAAGATGTTTCATGGGAAATTTGTGACAGTAACAGAGGTTCAACCCGTTGTTGAGACACAAATAGTCACTATAGATGTGAATGTGGTGGATGTTAATGTTATAACAAGAAGTAAGGCAATTGAAGAACAAGTGTTCAAGGATAAAAAACGAAGGAAAGCAAAAAGTGTTGCTGACTATAAATAAAAAAACAGTTGAAGAAATCAATGGTGGAAATAATTCAACAAATTCAAAAACATAGACCTAAACAAAAGGGCCATCCACATCCATGGAAGGATGGAACACAACTTGGCCAGGTATGTCGAGTATTATTCCTATGGAAGCACAAAGATCTTAGGAAATAATGAATTCACAAGAAAAATTGATTACAATAGAAGAGATTTTTCTAAACATTGGTAAGCAGATGCTAGAATTAAATTATATTTTAAACTTGGGATAGTTGCTTAAAATAGCTCTTGAGTTAAAAAAGTATCTTTGGCAAAAGCTAAAACCAGGAAAAAAAAAAAAAAAAAAAAAACAAAATTTAAAAAAAAAAAAAAAAAAAAAAAAAAAAATTTTGGAAAAAAAAAAAAAAAAAAAAAAAAAAAAAAAAAAAAACTCAAAATTTAAACAAAGCAACGACAAAGAAACAAGTTAGTTCTTTAATACTAGAAGTAGGAACATTTATTGTAGCAATAGATAATCACATGGCAACTATCCAAGTACAAATTAGGAATAATACAATAAAGGATGTGTTGCTAGATGGAGGTTTTAGAGTTAATATCATCACAGAATAGTTGAGATTAAAGTTGGGACTTCTAAAGCCTAAACCTGCACCATATAATATGAAGATGGCAGATCAAACAACCATAAGACCAATGGGTTTGATTAGAGATCTAAATATATATGTTCAAAGCATTCCTTACATAACTATGTTTACTATGCTTCAAAATAGTGTGGTAGATTTTAGTTATTCCATGTTGTTGGGGAGACCATGGTTGAGGGATGCTAAAGTGGCACATGGATTTGGGGAATAACACTATTACCATACAAGGGAATGGGACAATCAGAACAATTACAGTCACCAAGCATTTGGGGGGTGAAGTAAGAAAACCAAAAGTGTTACTGTGCTACGATTGTCAAAATGGTATCACAAATGAAGATATCATCTTTGCTACAAAGCCAAATTTTTTTTCGATAGGAATAATTAATTTACCTAACACAATTCAATTTGTGAAAACCACAAATGTGGAGGTCATAGATGTTAGTGTGAAGACTAGTAATTTATAATTAAAATTAGGAGTATAAATCACAGAACCAAAAAAATTGGCAACAGATATGAACCAAAAATAGCTCTGGAGGATAAGGTTTATCTTAAAACATACTATAGTCATCAACTAGGAAGTGTTGTGGTGGATGAAACTCCAGCAAAAATCAAAGCACAAGAATTGTAAATAGCTGGATAGACATTAATTTAAGACCAACAATTGATGAAGCTCCATTTAAAAACTGATGCAAAACCACAGTTAGAGACATTGCAAAGTGTTAGAAGCGAATCAACTATTGAAGGAATTCAAAGATTTTTTGCATGGACATACAAAGATTTGAAAAGGATTCCATTGAAGCTAGCACAATGCATAATTGAGTTGAATACTATTATACCATCGACATATCAAGCTAGGTACAAATTAAATCCAAATTATGCTACAATAATCAAACAAGATATTGATAAATTGTTAATAGCTGGAGTCATTCAATTTATAGAGGAGGCTACGTGGTTGTCACCTATAGTAATAATACCCAAGAATAATTGTAAACTGAAAATCTATATAGATTTTAGAAAATTAAATGTTGCCACAAAGAAGGATTCATACCCATTACCTTTTATAGATGAAGTTCTAAACATAATAATAGGGTATTAAGCATATTCCTTCTTAGATGGGTATTTAGGATATCATCAAATTTTTATAGCTCCAAAGGACAAATAGAAAACTACATTTGTTATAGATTAAAGAGCTTTTATATGGAAGGTGATGTCATTTGGAGTTTAAAATGAACCTCCAACATATCAGAGAGCTATTACCAAAACATTCAGAGAATATTTGGACAATTTTATGAAGATATTTTTGGATGACTTTATAATGTACAATGACATGGACAATCATTTATAGAAGCTCATATTATGTTTTCAAAAGTGCAAAGAATATGGCATTAATCTGAATCCAAACAAATGTGCATTCATAATATTTTTAGGAATGATCTTGGGTTTTATTCTTTCCAAAGAAAAGAAATTACCAGATCCAAAGAAGATACAAGCAGTAATAAACATGCCACCACCTAAGAATCCATAGCAAATTCAAGTATTCAATGGGATGGCACAATTTTACAAATGTTTTATCAAAAAAATTGTTGTTATTATGGCGCCTATCACTAAATTAACCAAAAAGACAAAGACTTTTCTTTGGATAGAGGAATGTTAGAAGGCCTAGGAATTAATTAAACAAAAGTATATTGAAGCATCAATATTGATATCACGAAACTAGCAGGTGGAATTTCATGTTCATACAGATACGTCCTTGTTAGTTGTGGGGGTTATGTTGTCTCAAAACATAACGAGGAAGAGTGATGAACCAATAGTGTATTCTTCTAGGCTTCTGAACAGAGCATAACAAAATTATAACACAACATAGAAAAAGGCTTTAACAATGGTTTTTTCTTTGCACAAGTTCAGATATTATTTCTTAGGTAATAAGTTTGTCTTTTATGTAGATCATATGGCATTGGTCTATTTGGGTAACAAACCATAGGTTTCAAGGAAAATAGTTAAATGGTTATTATTATTCCTCGAGTATGATTTCATAGTAGTGTATAAACCAAACAAAACTCATGTAGTTACAAATGCATTATTAAGACTACCAGATATTACAAACCCACGAGTGTGTTTGATCAAACCACAAATGCAAGTCTATTTTACATAAAGCTTGAATGTCAAGAATGATGTAAAAGATTTTCCAAAAATAAAGCAGATTGAAGGAGCATTATCTATAGAACATAAGCAAAAACTGGTTAGGAAAGTAGAACCTTTCACATTAAAGAATGGTGAATTGTACAAAATGGGCCAAGATAATAGACTACAAGGATGTTTGACAATTACAGAAGCACAAATGGTGATGAAAGAATTGCATGAAGGACCATCAGGAGGTTATTTTGCAATTAAAATCACACTGAAGAAAATATTGGATGTGGGATATTGGTGGCCAACTCTATACAAAGACGTGCATGATTACTATAGATCCTATGATGCATGCCAAAAAACAAGTGGATTAATGACTCAAAGTCTTGCAAAGTTGGTCATAAGTCTTCTAAAGGAACCATTTATGAAATGGGGATTTGATTTTGTGGGGCTAATTAAACCAACATGTAGATATACAAGAAACAAATACATTCTTGTAGCCATAGATTATGCTACCAAGTGGGTGGAAACAAAAACATTGAGAATTAATATTATAGTAATAATAACAAAAAAATTGTATGAGTGCATATTAACCAGGTTTGGATGTCCTTTAACTATAGTCACATATTAAGGAGTTCACTTCATTAATGATGCCATAAAGTATTTGACAGATCATTTTTTGTTGAAACATGTGAATTCTACAACCTATTATCCTCATGGGATTAATGGGCAAGTTGAGTTTACTAACAATAGTGCAAGTGGGCTTCAAGAAAAGGATTTTGATATGGATGTGGAAGATGAAAATTATGTAACATAACAACCACAAATATGAGGCAATGAAAAAAAAGAACAAATGGAAGATTCTAAGGTCAAAACAATATTAACTTTAGAACTTCAAATGACAAAACAATTGTTGAGTGATAACTATAAAAAAAGGAATTTACGACACAATCTGAAGCTTGCGTATTAGGGCATCAACTGAATGAACAGATGTATTCATGTAGTCATCATATGTGCGGGCATAATTAACGGATTTGTTGATAAAATTAATAAATGTATTGACACAATCAATAAATGTATTAACATAGTTAGCAAAAAGCATACAGGGAGAACGATGTGGAGTTAACTAATTTAGGAAGATTATGGATGCAAAACAGTCGACAGATGAAATTTGAGGTGTTCATTCACAATGATGATGTCACGTGCTTCCACGTGGTTATGCAAGGGACACAAAAAGTGGTGGTGATGGGTCGTCATAATTTCAAAGATGAAGCATTAATTAAAAGATGACAGGCATGTCAAAAAATGAATGCAATGAGTAAGTTCAAGGACAGAAAAAAACGGAATAATCATTAAAACTTGTTTTTGTTTGCTACCAAAAACTAAATGTTTTCGAAGTTCTAGAATGCACAGAAGCATGAGTGTAGAAAGTGTGATTGAAAAATTACAAAAAGTAGCAAAGGAGAAAGAAGTGCAGAAGAATGAGCACAAATGGAGACAGGAAGAAGAAGTAAAAATGTTGGAAAAAAGAGAAGCAAAAGAAGAGTTAAGAAAAGCAAAGAGTACTAGAATGTTGAACATTCAGCCTTTGGCAATAAGGTTACCGTCGCATTCACCATCATCTTCAGAGTGTGAAAAAGGCGAAGTGTATAATGAGAAGATGCAATTTGCACATATGATAATTCAAAATATATACAAAACCAGAACATTTGTAATTGAGTTTTTGCGTAGATGCAAAACAGGTTGGAGTTCAAGTGTGCAAGCAAGACTAATAGCAACATCAATGGATGCAGTGAACATTAAAGAATCAAAGGAAGATGAAGGTGTGGAGCAATGATATGTCAATGGATAAGTAGTGTAGAACAACGTAGAGGAGGAAGAAGTATCTAAGGCAGAAGTGCAGCCATCCATAGAAATGCAACCAAGTGCAATGGAGATTGATATGAGTGCATCAGGTTCTACAAAGGCGAGAAGACACGCAACCATCATGGACAAAGCCACACTTTTATACAAACATATTCGCAGTCCAAATCCTAACCGATTTATGTGGATACAAATTAAACAAAACTATGATAAGCATGTTGAAAGGATGGAGAATTGGAAGGACATCAGTGAAGAGGAAAAGTGGGCTTCAAAGGCAAGGCTTGTCAATTTGTTTCTAATGAATTGGGAAGCACTAATGCCATATATTATGCTGGAATTTTTTAACACATTTGTTATTAAAGGCATAGAAACTTATTTGGGTTATCATGACAAGATCTATATCATTAGCAAACACCTAATTGTAGATGTTGTTAAGGGGGTAGGGTGAGTATTTGATTTTGGATGAACAAGGCAACTAGAATAGGGATTGATCAGGGAACTTTGTTAGTTTGAATTTGAATTTTTGTTGTTTTGATCATGATGTGACTTGGGATAGTTCAAAAGGTTACAGTTTTGGAATTGGAGGAAAAAAAAACATAGAGTTTAAAAAAGAATAGGAGTTGTAAGTACTTGTAATAGAAAACCACAAACTTTGTTTGAGATAGCACAAATTTTAAACGTTTCTTTGGATTTTTTAAACAAAACATGGAACTAGGTTATAATTTTGATTGATGTTTTTAGTAATATAGAAAAGCACATACTACTATAGTGAATTTTAAGTTCATCTTTTTGTTAATTTCTTGTAGTGTTAAATTATGATGAAATGAATTATAATCTTGTTTCTGGAATTTTTTTTAATGTATTTTAAAGTGCAGATTTTGGTTATATGCAATAACCATGAATCTAATGTTAGAATGAATGGTAGTGTTAAGTTTGTTGAGACTTAAAACAGGAATAGTGAACATATGCATGTGAAATGCAAATTTATTGTCATAGTAATGTGAAATATTTGGCAAAAAAAATTATTTCACTTCTACCATTTGGCGACCATCTTGTGGGGAAATTTTTTTTCTATTCTTTCTTTCAGTAATGGGAAGGTTTTTTACAAATTTTGTTGTATACCATAGATGAGAATGTTTAGGCGAGTAATGTTGTTTTTTTTTCAATTTAGAATTTTAAGGGGTATATTAGAAAGTATCAAAGGTCTACATGGTTGATGTTGTAAGGACTGTAGAATGATCTACAAACTCTGAAGACAAAGAATTGTGAAACAAGATGAATCGGATGGTGACCCAAAGTTTATAATGACAATTAAAGTTAGATGCAAATTGACAAGTTATTGAAAGTCGGACAGAAGACAATCTTGAAAATGGAGAGGAATATACAAGGCTTATAGAAACCCCATATTGAAATTTGATGTTGGACAAACGAGTGATGAAAACACAGGAAAGGCCTAAAGGGCACAAGTTGTTTTTATCACAAAAAGTGGTACAATAGGACATATGGACTAGAGGTCTTCAAAGAAGGCACAATTCCAAATGACAATCTCCATAGAAAGATATGTAATCGACTACTCATCTAAATGAACAAATGTAGTATACTTCTTAGCTACAATCTATGGTTTAGAGTCGTAGAGATCAAGACAGAAGGACTTTTATAATACATAATCAAAGGAAATCTGAAGTCCAAAATCAATGACTAGCTAAAGGAGGGATCTTACAATAACTATATAACCCAAGTTTGTGTATTAGTCTACATCTCCATATTATTATGAATTAATGGAATACTAGGAGGTGGATGAAAACACCAATGATGATGTGTTTGAGGAGATTAAAGAAAATTACCCACGATCATTTGAGTATTTGCAAAGGCATAGGTGAATGCGTTGGATGAAGTACTGCAGTCATACTCACATCAAGGGTATCTAGAGTTGGATCAAACAAGGCACACAATCAAAACATGGGATCATGAATATGTGGATTCAAAGATGATTAGGTTACTTTCAAGGGTCTATGCATTTTATAAGGAAAAAAAACATGTAATCACGGATTGTCCTTTTGTGCCTTTTCACATCAAAGCAGGTATTGCTAGGCATGTGAAATTATAGAATGTGACAAAAACATTAATGGATCAACCACATGAATAGGAATTAGAAATTCTTATAGTCTAGAACAAATTTAAAAACATGGAGTTGGGAAGCTAATTGGGACCATAGAGTCAACATATTCATTCATATATTTAGACCAAGAACAGAGAATTAGAGGGGTGTTCACATAGTGGATACCAATGGGTAACCACAAATTGGAACATCATTGATTTCGCGTCAACACAACTCCACCACTAATGTCAAAAACAATAGTTGTTGAAACCCGAAAACAACATGCTAGAATAGTAGTTACTCAATCACTTGATGTAAGTATAACCATAGGAGTGGAAACGGTTGTTGTGCACAACATAGATGTTGTAAGAAGGGGAATACTAATTAGATCTACAATAAAATTGGGTAGTGAATCATATGGAGCCTCAATAATAAGGAATTTGAATTAAAGTTCAACACTACTAACACCTACTACTAGAGTTGTTAGCACACCTCAAATGGTGTTTACTAATTCGATAACGACTATTCATGTGAATAGGACTATAGATCAACCACTAATGAATTCAATGGCTGCTAGAGGCTACAAAAATGCAAATCCCATGAATCTAAAAGGAGGATACTAAAAACCATCTACTATAACTATACCAATTCTTGATCACAAAGATGGCCATTATGTTTGGCCAAACAAGGTAGCTTTTAAATATTCTAATTTTAAAAAAGATGCTGATCCAGATGCTCATATCAGAGTGTTCAATTCTATAGTAAAAGCAAATGCAAAAACTTCTAAAGAGTATATCATCAATGTGTTTAGCTATATGTTAAGAGATTCGGCATCAGAATGGTGCCATAATTACATGTCAGAATTTCTTGACTATATTTTTTCAAAACTTACACATGCATTTTGCAAACATCATCGAAAGACTCAAAATGACAAGAAAATATATGTCAAACTAAAAAACATGAAGCAGGAAGAGACTGAAAGGGTGGAGGTTTACTATGAGCAAATTCAAAAGTTCGCTCATGGTTTACAAATACCAACCATAGATAATTTTCTAACTATTGTGTTTAAAATGGGTTTGCAATCATACAAAGATGGGCCATCCACATCCATGGAGGGATGGAACACAACCTGGCCAAGTATGCCAAATACTACTCCTATGGATGCATGGAAATCTCAAGAAATAGTGAATTCACAATGGAAACCGATCACAATAGAACACATTTTTTTGGACATTGGTAAGCAAATGCTAGAAACAAGTTATACTTTAAACTTAGGACAATTGCTTAAAATAGCTCTTAAGCTAAAGAGATATTTTTGGTAGAAGCTGAAATTAGAGAAAACCCAAAATGTAAATAAAGCAACCACAAAGAAACAAGTTGGTTCTTCAATACCAAAAGTAGGGACAACTATTGTAGCAATAAATAATCATATGGTAGTTATCCAAGTATAGATTAGTAAGCAAATGTTAGAAACAAGTTATACTTTGAACTTAGGACAATTGCTTAAAATAGCTCCTAAGCTAAAGAGATATCTTTGGTAGAAGCTAAAACTAGAGAAAACTCAAAATGTAAATAAAGCAACCATAGAAAAACAAGTTGGTTCTTAAATACCAAAAATAAGAACAACTATTGTAGCAATAAATAATCATATGGTAGTTATCCAAGTATAGATTGGGAAGAATATAATAAAGGATGTGTTGCTGGATGGAGGTTTTAGAGTTAATATTATCACATAATAGTTGAGATTGAGGTTGGGGCTTCCAAAGCTTAAACCTACACCATATAATCTGAAGATGGCAAATTAAACAATCATAAAACCAATGGAGTTGATCAGAGATCTGAAGATATATGTTCATGGCATTCCTTACAAAATTACATTTACTATACTTCATAATAGTATGGTAGATTTTAATTATTCCATGTTGTTGGGGAGACCATGGCTAAGGAATACTGAAGTGACACATGATTGGGGAAGTAACATTGTTACCATACAAGGGAATGAGACAGTTAGAATAATTATAATTACCAAACATTTGGGAGGTGAAATAAGAAGACCAGAAGTGTTATTGTGCTACGATTATCAAAATGGCATCACAAATGAAGACGAAGATATCATCTTTGTTACAAAGCTAGAATTGTTCTCCATAGGAACAATCAGTTTACTTGAAACAATTCAATCTATGAAAACCATAAATGTGGGGATCATGGATATAGATGTGAAGACTAGTATTTCAAAATAGGGATATGAAATACAAAGCACAAAGAAGAGGATACCTAGCAACAAATATGAGTCAAAAGTAGCTTTGGAGGATAAGGTGTATCAAGAAATGTACTACATACATCAACCAAGGAGTGTTATAGTGGATAAAACTCCAACAAAAATCAAAACACAGGAATTGCAAATAATTGGATGGACATTAACTAAAGACCAACAATTAATGAACTTCAACTTGGGAATTAATGCAAAACCACAACTTGAAGCAGAATAGTTATTAAAGGAATTCAAAGATGTTTTTACATGGATGTACAAAGATCTAAAAGGGATTCCACCAAAACTAACATAACACATAATTGAGTTACCACCGACACATCTATCCAAGTACAAATTAAATCCAATTTATGCTACATCAATCAAACAAGATATAGATAAGTTGTTAGCAATTAGATTCATTGAATCTATAGAAAAAACTACATGGTTGTCACCCATAGTAGTAATACCCCAAAAAAATGGCAAGCTAAGAATCTATATAGATTTCAGAAAATTAAATATGACCACAAAAAAAGATCCATACCCATTACTTTTCACAGATGAAGTGCTAGACATAGTAATAGGGTATGAAGCATATTCTTTTTTAGATGGATATTCAAGATATCATCAAATGTCAATAACTCTAAAGGACATATACAAAACTGCATTTGTTACAGACTGGGGGGCTTTTATATGGAAAATGATGTCAATTCAAGTTTAAAATGGACCTCGAACATATCATAGAGACCTAACCAAAGCATTTAAAGAGTATTTGGACAATTTTATGAAGATATTTATGGATGATTTTATAGTGTATAGTGACATGGAGAGTCATTTGTAAAGCTCATATTATGTTTTCAAAACTGCAAAAAATATGGCATTAGTCTAAATCTAGACAAATGTGCATTTATGGTGTTTTCAAGGATGATCTTGGGTTTTATTATTTCCAAAAAAGGGAAACTACCAAATTCAAAGAAAATACAAGCAATAGTAAACATGCCACCACCTAAGAATCCCCAACAAATTTAAGTATTCAATGGGATGGCAAGGTTTTATAGATGCTTTATAAAAAACTTTTCTATTATTACAGAACCTATCAGTAAACTAACCAGAAAGGCAAAGACTTTTCTTTGGACAGAAGAACGTAAAAAGCCTTGGGAATTGATTAAACATAAGTATATTGAAACACCAATATTGATATTACCAAATTTACAGGTGGAATTTCATGTTCATACAAATACATCCTTGTTAGTTGTGGGGATTTTGTTGTCTCAAAACGTAACAAGGAAGAGTGATCAACCAATAGTGTATGCTTCTAGGCTTTTGAACTGAGTATAATAGAATTATAGCACAACACACAAAGAGGCTTTAGCAATGGTTTTTTCTTTGCATAAGTTCAAACATTATTTGTTGGGCAATAAATTTGTCTTTTATGTAGGTGATATGACATTGGTCTATTTGGTCAACAAACTGCAGGTTTAAGGGAGAATAACTAGATAGTTGTTATTGTTCCTTGAATATGATTTCATAGTAGTGTATAAACCAGGCAAAACTCATGTAGTTACATATGCATTATCAAGATTACTAGATATTACAGAACCCATAGGTGTGCTTGATCAAACCACATATGCAAGTTTGTTTTATACAGGGCTTGAATGATGTAAGAGAATTTTTCAAAACAGGTTAGATTCAAGGCATGCTATCAGTGTAGCAGAAGTAGAGATTGGCTAGGAGAACAAAGCCTTTTACACTGAAGAATGATGAATTGTATAAAATGGACCAAGACAACACACTACGATGATGTGTGACAACAAAAAAAGCATAGATCATGATGAAAAAATTGCATGAAGGATCTTTAAAAGGGCATTTTACAATTGAAATAATGCAGAGGAAGATATTGGATGCTGAATATTGTTGGCTAACTATGTACAAGGACGTGCATGATTACTTTAAATCTTGTGATGCATGTTAAAGAACAGGAGGATTAGTAACTCAAAGTCTTGTAAAGTTGGTCACAAGTCTTCTAGAGGAACCATTTATGAAATGGGAACTTGATTTTGTGGGGCCAATTAAACTAACATGAAGATATGCAAGGAACAAATATATTTTTGTTGCTATAGATTATACTATTAAGTGGGTGGAAGTAAGAGCATTGAGAACTAATATAGTAGTAATCACAACAATATTTCTACATGAGTGCATATTAATCGGGTTTGGATGTTTTTTAACTATAATCATAAATCAAGGAGTTCATTTTGTTAATGATGCCATCAAGTATTTGACAGATCATTTTCTGATGAAACATGTGAGTTCTACAACTTATTATCTTCAGGGGAATGGGTAGGCTAGGTCTATTAACAAAGTATTTGGGACACTTTTGACCAAGTTAGTTAGTGAAAATAAAACAAATTGGGATGAACATTTGTTTACTATGTTATTTTCATATAGGATTGCATACAAAGTAGGAATAGGGTATACACCATATTAATTAATGTATGGATTACATCCATTAATGCCCATTGAGTACATTCCAGTTATTGGTGGAAATGAGAGTGATAGTACTCAAGTGAGAGTTTTAACTCACAAAATTATAGAGCTCGAAAAGTTGCAGGAAGCTAAAATGTAAGCTGCAGAAACTACAAGAATTCAACAATGGAATAGAACATTATGGAGTTAATAAAAGAATCCAGAAAAATAGTTTTGTTTTGGTGATTATGTTTTATGGTTTCCAAAGGGCAATAAGTCACACCTAGGGAAGTTTACTAGGAAATGGTTTGGATCATACAGAATACAGAATGTGATGCCAAATAACATTATGTTATTGGTGACCATTGAGAAGTTTGAAACTAACCTTGTGTTGGTCAATGTGAATAAGCTCAAACCTTATAAATACATGGAATCTAAAGTTTAGAAAAAAGAACAACAAATGCTAGTATATTGGGTACAAAGTGCAGGTGGAGTTCAAGAGGTGAATTTTGACATAGAAGAAGACAATGAAAGATGTGAAATATAGAAAACACAAATGAAGACTGTTGAAGATAAAGAATGGATCATAGATCCAGTAATGAACATAGTTTTTATTGTTAATCTACAAATGAGCAATAATTGCAAAAGTGCGAAATTTGGGATGGAGAGATTTAAAGATGATATGTCAGGCGTATTGGCTAAATCAATAGCAACATTCATTCTGTCATTAAAAGTATTTGCACAATCATTAGAATTGTGGGCAAAATCAACAAAGAAATCGGCAAATTCACCAGATGTGTTCTCATAATCAGTAGATAAATGGGCATAGTCAGTAGAAGGTGTACATGGCGAACAAAATGGAGTCAATACATATAATGTAAGGAGATTACGGATGTGGAATAATCAGAAGATGAAATCTATGACGTTCATTCATAATGATGATACTAAGTGTTTCCATGTGGCTATTCAAGGGACATAAAAACTTGTAGTGATGGGCCATATTAATTTTGAGGATCAAGCATTAATTAAAAGACAGTAGGAATATGAAAAAATGAATGTGACGGGCAAGATGTTCAAGGATGAGAAAAAATGAGGTAATTGTTGAAAGCAGTTTGCATTTGTTGCTAAAAGTTGTGCATGTTTTTAAAGTTTTAAAGTTCAATAGTATGAATATAGAGAGTGCAATTGAAAAACTACAGTGAATAGAAAAGGGAAAAGGAAGTGCAGAGGAGTGAGCACAAATGAAGGAGGAAGTGGAATTGTTGAGAAGAACAGAAGTAGAAGATGAGTTGAGAAGAATAAAGAGAGAAGAAGTGTTGAATATTCAGCCATTGGTTGTACAATCGTCGCTGCATTCATCATCATCTTCGAAATATGCGAAAGGGAAGGTGTATAATGAGAAGATATAGTTTACGCAAACGATAATTCTAAACATTTGCAACTAAGTTTTTGCGTAGAAGCAAATGACATTGGTGTATAAGAGAATAAATAGGACCAAGAGTTGCATTAGTAGATCTGATGTGCATTGAAGAATTAAAGGAAAATGAAGCTACGAAGGAGCATTTTGTGGAGGCATAGACAATGTAGAAGGATGCAAGGGAGGAAAAAGTTGTTGCAAAGGAAAAACATCTATCCACAAAAGTGCAATTGAAAGTACAACAAGCCACAAAGGTGTAGACAACGGTAGAAGCACAACAAAAGGCAATGGAGATGGAGTAGCATGAAGCAGAAGCAATAGCAAAGAGAAGATGTGTAATCCTTGACAGAACTACACTTTTGGAAAAAGGTATTAAAATTCTAGACCTTGAGTGATTCATGTGGACATGGACAAAAAAAAACTATGACAAACATATAAAGCAAATGGAGAACTAGAAGGATATTGCTAAGGAAGAAGACTGGGCTTAAAACAAGGCTTGTTCCTTTGTTTCTGATGGGGTGGGAAGCACCGATGCCCAATGTAATGTTGGAATTTTTGAACACATTCTTGATCAAGAGCGCAGATATCTACTTTGGGCATAAGGATAAGGTGTATGTAATCAAGAAATAATTAATTATATATGTTTTTAGAGTGTGTGCAAAAGGGTATGTAGAAGAACCAAAAGGACAAGTCAGTAAGTCACTAGTAGTTCAAGCACTACAGAGTTGTAGATTTGCACCTGCAAATTCTTCTTCAGATCAATGGAATGCAAAGAGTCTAGGTCTACCATACTTTGTCATATATCTTATGATTATATCTGTCATTTATTAGAAGGAAAAGGTATAATATTTGAACAACAAAAATGATATTACATTGGTGGGAGCAGAGAAGGGCCAGAAGGTAGATTGGGCACAAATTATATTCAATAGTTTGTGTAATGAACTAGATAAGTGGTATAAGTATGTTAAGGAAAATAAGAGGGATAAGAAAGATACTTGTCAATCTACCTTGGTATTGGCAAAAATCTTTCAATATTTGTTTGTGCATCAAAAGGACAATCCATAAAAACCATCAGCCAAGGTTAAAAGAACTAAGGAGGAAATACAAATAACACTAGAGAACAGAAAGAAAGTTGTAGCAAACTTTCCAAGAAGTGTTCTCAAAAGGAAGAATAGAATTGAAGAAGGAGGAGCCTTAGGCTCAGGAGTGAAAGGGGAATAGGAGAGCATAAATTCGAAGGCACAGAAAATGATGAGGGGTATAGTGGAACCATCTATAGTGCTAACAATGGTAAGGGTAGTGCCAATAGTGGTACAGGTAATTAGGCAAATTGTAGCAGTATCACATATGAAATCTCCACAAGAGAAACAATCGAGGGAGCATAGGCAAGAGATACCACAAATGACATCGTCATAGGAGGGACAATTGAGGGAATAAAGCCAAGCAGTTAAAAGGGAACATGACATAAGGTGTCTAAAGGGTGAGGAGCATTTGCACTTTGAAGGGGATGTATGTGAAGATTAGATGGAGACTACTACAAGTTCAAAACATTTTCAACATTTACAACAACATTTGCAACAACAACAACAAACTCAAGAAGGTCTACAAGCTATTGAACTCCAGACAGAGAAAATGACGACACAACCTGCTTTTGAAGAGTTCAAACCAGTAGAACTATAAGTACCACCTAGTAGGCTAGAATTTGCAAAGGGATTCCCATTTGAATTTGAACTGGGGAGAATAATGGTACAGGAGCTAGGATCATTTATAGAAGGATTTGGAGATCCTATAACACAAACAAGTTCACCAAAGTCTGTGGAGGAGGTAGGTATAGAATTAATGAAAGCAAATAAGGCAACTAAGTTATTTCAGACCATGGCAATTGTGAGTCTGAATATGGGGAATTTGACTCTAGAGGTAAACACTATAAAACACAAATTGACTATGGGGGAGAAGGAGAAAGCAATGTTATAGAAGGAATTAGATAAAGAGAGAGATTTCCAGAAGGGGTATAAACATAATGTAGAATTATGGAGGAAAAACAACGCAGAGTTTGAGCAGAAAAATAGAGTGATCATTGAGAAACTACAAGATGAGAATGAGGAGCTCAAGGGTAGCACATCACAACTAAAGTCATAGGATAAAGAATTTTAGAATTTAAGGCATATGCATAAGGCTAACATCTAGAAAACCATAGAGAGGAAGTGGACAGAAGTAGTGTTTCTTCATAAGAAACAATAAGAGGCTTTGGATAGTCAAATGAAAGCACTGATTAAAGAAAAGAAGGAGAAGGAGAATGTTCTGACAGATTTGGAATTGATAAATTTAAAGAATGTATCTCTATAGTAGTCTAAGGAGCTTAGAAGAAGGACAACAAAGGCAAAGAAAGAGAAGTTAATGGAGGACAAGGAGTATTAAAAAACTCTGCAACACATGTAAGCACAATTGGAGAGGGCACAAGAACAAAGGAAGAGTTTGGATCTAGCTAGTATGAAAAAAAGACTAGAGGATTATGAACAAATGCCACAATATTATACCTTAATGAGGACGAAGAACAAGATGAAGGACTTTGAGGCAAAATTTGAGGAATGGTGGGAGGTTGCAAAGGAATATTTTACAAAGGAGTTGGAGAAAAATCTAGCTCAGCATAGAGCTAATGAAAGAATATTAAAGTACAAGTTGGAAGCTTATCAAATGAATTTTTCAAATTTCATTTGTGGCAGTCCAACAAGTACATAGGTATTAGGCCAAGATGAAAAGATAGAAGCAAAGCCCAATGGGATAGCTCAAGAGGAGGAAGTATAGATTGAAGAATCGTAGGACCTCAGAAATGGAGCAGCTAAAAAGGAGGAGGTATAACTAGAGATACCACAAGACCTTAGAGGAGGGGGTCAAGAAGAAAAAGAACAAGAGGGAATTCAAAAACAAGAAAAGGTGGAAGCTATTCTAGCACTGGAAGAAAAGATATCCAAGATACATCATCTAAAAATAGAACCACAAACTAAATTAATGGGGGAGGAGATCAAAACTATAAAGCAAAATGTAGCTATGGAACCACTGGTTTTTGTGTAGTTTGAGATTAAAGAACTATAGTAGGGGAAACAAATGTTTAAAAGGATATAGAATACTCTCATTTCATTTCTGTCATTTTAGAAGGATTTTGGGGACAGAATCCAAAGTACAAAGGGCATAATGTTAAAGGGGTAGGATGAGTATGTGATTTTGGATGAACAAGGTAGTTAGGATAGGGAATGATCAAGGAACTTTGTTAGTTTGAATTTTGAATTCTTGTTGTTTTGATTATGATGATGTGACTTGGGATAGTTCAAAAGGTTAAAGTTCAAGAGAACAAGAGGACATGAGGAAAAAAAATGACATAGAGTTTAGAAAAGAATACGAATTGTAAGTACTTGCAGTAGAAAACCATAGGTTTTGTTTGAAATAGCATAGGTTTTAAGTGTTTCTTTAGATTTTTTTAACAAAACATGGAACTATGTTATAATTTTGATTGATGTTTTCAATAATACAGATAAACATATACTACTATAGTGAATTTTATGTTCATATTTTGTTTGAATTTTTTGTACTATCTGATCATGATGAAATGATTATAATCTTGTTTCTAGAATTGTTTTATGAATTTTGAAGTGCAAATTCTCGATATATGTAATAACCATGAATCTAATGTGTTAATGAATGGTAGTGTTAAGTTTGTTGAGACTTAAGGTAGGAATAGTGAACATATGCATGTGAAATGCAGATTTGTTGTTACAATAATGTGAAATATTCTACAAGAATTTAAATTTCAATTATACCAAATGTCTTTGGAATTTGTGCAAAAGGGTATGTAGAAGACCCAAAAGGACAAGTTAGTAAGATAGTAACATTACAAGCATTATAAAGTTATAAAATTGCACCCACAAATTTTGCAAGAGATTAGTGGAATGCAAAGAGTTTGGGTTTACCATACGCTGTTAGATACCTTGCAATCATATCTGTCATTTATCAAAAAGAGAAAATGACATATTTTAGCAATAAGAATGCCATCACATGGATGAGAACAAAAAAGGGGAAAAAGGTGGATTGGGCACATATTATATACAATAGTTTATGTAGTGAGCTAGATCAATGGTATAAGTATGTCAGGGATAATAAGGGGGACAAAAAGGACATTTATCAAACAACCTTGATATTGGCAAAGATTTTTAAGTATCTATTTGTTCACCAAAAGGAGAATCTATAGAAACCACAAGCCAAGGTCAAGAGAACTAGAGAGGAGATGTAAACAACATTGGAGAATAAAAAGAAAGCTCTAGCAAAATCTCCAAGAAGTGGTTTCAAAAGGAAGAACAAAAATGAAGAAGGTGGAACCTCAGGATCAAGAGTTATGAAAGAACAAAAAAGCTAGAAGCATGGGCTCAAAAGATGATGAGGGGAGAGTGGCACCATTTACTGTGCCAACATTGGTATTGGCAAGTAGGTAGAGTGTAGAGGTACCACAAAGGCAAAAGGTCAAAAGAAAACATGATACCAAGATTCTAGAGTTTGAGGAGAATCCACAGACAGATGGGGACATTTATGAAAACTAGATGGATAGCCATGAAAGTCCACAGCATTTGCAACATTTACAACATTTGCAATGGCAGCAACAGGAGCAACAACAACACTAGCAACAAACACAAAGAGGTCTACAAGCTATTAGACTATAGATGGAGAGAATGGGAACACAAACTCATGTAGCAATGTTCAAACCACCAAAACTACAGGTACCAATTAATAGACTAGGATCTACAAAAGGGCAGCCATTTGAGTTTGGGTTGGGGAGTAAATTAATATAGGAGCTAGGATCTTTTTACAAAAGGATCCAAAAATCCTACAACATAGACAAGTACACCAAAGTCTATGGATGAGGTAGTTACAAAAGTAATGTAAGTTACTAGATTGTTTTAGACCATGGCAATCGTGAGTTTGAATATGGGGAATTTGAATTTGGAGGTGAGCAATTTGAAGGTTTAGGTTGGCCACATAAGAGAAGGAAAAGGCAATATTACAAATGGAATTGGACAAAAAGAGAGTCTTTTAGAGGGAATACAAGCATAACATAGAAATCCAGAAGAAGAACAAAACAAAGAATGAATTGAAGATCAAAGCACTCATACAAAAATTATAGGATGAAAATAAGGAGCTAAAAGCTAAGACAACTTTAATGAAATCACAAGAGGAAGAATTAAAGGAGTTAAGGAAGACGGTTGAAGCTTGGAAAGTTATAGAGAGAAAATGGGCAAAGACTTTGTTCCATTATAAATAGCAACAGGAGGCTTTGGGTAGTCAAGTGGAAGCACTAACTAAGGAGAATGTTTTGACAGATTTGGAATTGGTGAATCTAAAGAATGTTTTTCTACTTAATTATGAAAAACTTAGAAGAAGGACAATAAAGGTAGAAAAACAAAAGTTAGTGGAGGTAAATAAGGAGTATCAGAGGAATTTGCAACAACTACAAGCATAGTTAAAAACTGCAAATGAGTAGAAAAGTTTGGACCCCACTATTGTGAAGGAGAGGTTTGAGGATTATGAACAAATGTTACAATATTACACTCTAATGAGGACAAAAAACAATATGAAGGATTCTAATGCAAAGTCTAAAGAATGGTGGGAAGTTGCAAAGGAATTGGAGAAAAATCTAGCCCAACATAGAGTTGATGAAAGGAACCTCATGTACAAGTTGGAAATATATCAAAAAAAATTCCAAAGTTTATTTGTGGGAGTCCAACAAGTACAAAGACATCAAGCCAAGATGAAGAGGCTAAAGCAGGGCCCAATAGGACAACTCAAGAGGAGGAAGTATAGATTAACGAACCACATGAACTCAAAGGAGGGGGCTAGGACAAGAAAGAACCATAGACAGCTCAAAAACAAGAACAAATGGAGATTACTCCAACAACAAAGGTAAAATAATCAAAGATGCAGCCCTTGGAAATAAAACCACATATTGAATGAGTGGAAGAGGTAGTCAAAACTACAAATTCAAAGGTAGGTATAAAACCATTGGTTACTATTCAATTTGAAACTACAAAAATTGTAATTGAACAACTAGAAGCTTAGAAGGTTGCACAATGTTTTCATTTATTTTTTCTGTCATTTCACAAGGAATTTGGGGACGAAATTCAAAGTACAGTGGGGTAATGTTAAGGGGGTAGGTTGGTTACATTGTTTTAGATGAACAAGGCATTAAGGATAGGGATTGATGATTGGACATTGAAGGTTTCAATTTTGAATTCTTGTTTGGTTTTGAATCATGTTGATGGTGACTTAGGGACTGCCCAAAGATGGGAGTCATGGGGAAAGGATTTTCATTCTTAAACACACAGTTTTGGAGTAATGATAGATGTAAGTACTTTGTAGCAGAAACTACAAACTTTGTTTTTGGTATACCATAAATTTAATTTTGTTGTTTGATTTCATTTCAACAAAACATGGGATTTTTTGTTGTATTTTGATTAAAGTTTTCAATAAACAAGATAAGTATAAGCCTTTATAATGATTTTCATATTCATATTGTTGTGTGAATTCTATGTAATATCAAATCCTTTCCCCGACCCCATCTTCTCCCCAAGGACACATCTTCACCCTAGCCCATCTTTTCCCCAAGGACTGTTTTCTCCCCAAGCCTCAATATTTCCCTAAGCCCACATTTTTTTTAGCCACATCCTCTCCCCAACCCCATTTCCTCCCCAAGAAATTGTCCTTAAGCCCATTTTCACCCTTGAGCCACATCTTATCCTTGACCTCGTCTTCTCACTAAGGACACATCTTTTCCTTAGTCCATCTTTTCCTCAACGAATGTTTTGTCCCTGGGTTTCATTGTTTCCCCAAGCCCACATTCTTTTCAGCCACTATCTATCCATGAAGACGCATCCTCTCCCTAAACCATTTTCTTCCTAAACATCTCTTCTCCCCAAGCCCCATCATTTCCATGGGCCCACCTTATCCTCAAAGAACATTTTATCCCTAGGCCACATCCTATCCATGGGGAACCATATTGTCCCATGGCCCCATTTCCTTGGTCCCACCTTCTCCTTGGGGAATGTTTTCTATTTGGGCCACATCCTTTCCCCAAGGAACTGTATTATCCCTAGGCCCCATCATTTCATGGGCCCACCTTTTCCTCATAGAACGTTTTTTTCCCCATGCCACATCTTTTCCCTAAGGAACCATCTTGTCCCCAAGCCCCATCATTTCCCCAAGCCCACATTCTCCCCGACCACTATCCATCCTTAGTGACACATCTTCTCCCTATCCATTATCCATCCTCAAAGACACATCTTCTCTGCAAGCCACATCCTTTCTCCAACCACTATCTATCCCTGGGGAACATTTTCCCCTAGACATTGTTGATCCTCGAAGATGCATCTTTTCGCCAAGCCACATCCCTCCTCCGATGGCACTATTAATTAAGTTTTCATGATTTTTTATGATTTTTTGAACTTGTTTAACCATTTAATGTTTATTATCAATAAAATTTATGGTTATCATTCCCCATCATTGATCTAAATCAAATTGACAATGGTTACAAAAAGAGTTGTCATTAATGCGTAATCATTAAATTTGACACCACATTATTTGAATATTGATGGCAATGACATGATAACATGGGCAAAATTGCCTAGCTTTTTCTTTCTGCTCATTTGGTTTAACATTTCTACTATCAATGGCTAGTATTCACCATTTGTGGTCGATCTTTCTCTAATGTTGACTAGGGATTTGAACAATTTGAGCTTAACAAAGGCATGGCTATTTGAAACCATCTCAAGATTCAAATGCCTAAGGATGCTTTCCTTTTCATGCATAAAGACACCAAGTTGTTGATGCCCAAAGACACATCCTATTTTATCTCTATGGAAAACATTTGCATTTGCGTTTGTTATGTTTCAATTGCATTTTCTATTGCTTCAGTTCTTCACTCCATAACTATGCTATGTGTTCATAATTATTTTTAATGCATGTTAAGCTTGCATTTTCTTGATTAGTGTGTTTTATTATCTTCTTGATTTTCAATGTGTATTTTTTCTTCTTCTTTTTCATTGGTAGCATGTGTTTTTTCATCTCATTCATTTTCAACATCATTTTTCATTGCTAGCAACCATGTGTAATGAAAATTTCAATGTAGAGACACACGACAATGATGGGGAGAATTCTCAATGACCCATGGCCCTCAGGAATTGTTTCCACCACTACAAGAATTAAGAATGTTTAAATGATGGCATGAGGTGCGAAGGAGGGGCAAGGGCAAAACAATGTTGTCGTCTACATGGCTTTTGTTCAAGTATACTCCAAATGATTGGGCACAAAAAGTTGTTGAGATTGACAACACTAGTAGAAATTAGCCAAAATGTAACCACTCCATTTATGACTACATGCGACTTGTAGTCGTTTGTGACTAGATTTGGGAATACTTGCAACTACACGACCAACTTTCAACTATTTTGGTCATTTTCTTAACTATGATGCAACCATTAAAAATTTCATCCTATTGGTTGCATCAATTTTACATTTATTTTCATCCATTAATAGGTTGATATGTCCCATTAGTTGCGATAGTCACCAAATTAGTTGTATCCTAAAGGTATTCTACAATGACATAGGGGTGTATTTTAATGTATGTACTAAAATTATATATATATAATATGCATACGTATGTATATTATTCATATAATGAATTTCAAAATTAATATTTGAACTTTGAATTTTTTTATTCAAATCTGAAAATTCATATTTCAACTCTGAAAACTGTTATTTTAATTTTTTAAAAAGAATATTACAATTTGAAATGTGATATTTGAATCTGAAAATGAGTATTTCAATTGTTTAAAATAGTACTTGAATTTGAAAATTTTGATCTGAATATGATATTTTCAATTTAAATTCAAAAAAACTTATTTGATCTAAAAATTGATTTTGAATTTTAAATTAATATTTTCGAATCCAAAAATTAGTATTTCAATTCAGAAAATTATTAATTGATTCAAAAATAAACATTTTGATTATGAGTATTTTTATATGAATATGAAAATTTATATTTCAGCTCTGAAAATTTTGCATTTAAATTTTAAATAAT